>OLVX01000089.1_pt1 | contig 86546 bp, 78 predicted proteins | sample 1673271 | NCBI WGS metagenome assembly OLVX01 (sample SAMEA3178939, study PRJEB25190) | human gut metagenome | biome: human gut; feature: human-associated habitat; material: faeces | place: Austria | collected 2013
GCTTTCACTGCAAGCAGTGAAGAAGAGTGGTGTTTCGCAAATGCGAAACTTGAGTAAATAATTAATTACCAAGTTCTTGAAGCTTTACAAACGCTCCAAGCCTCTCATCCATGCCGCGGAAATCCTTCTCGGAGTTCAGGAGCGACACGCAGACTCTGATCCCCTCACGGGAACTTCTTGTCGAAACCATGGTGATCGCGCAGACTCCGCAGCGGAGCAGATTCAGAAGCAGCTGGCTGCCTGTCATTTCCTTGTAGCCGATCGTGAAGAAGAAGCCGTCGCTCACATCCTCGTCCAGATCCTTTTCATACACAAGGTGGAAGCCATGACGAAGGAATATCTCCTTGGCCCTTGTAGCCCTGCGGCCATATTCACGCATCTCGCCCACGAAGTCATATTCCCCGTCCGCCGCCGCTCCGAGCATTTTAGCGAAGGCGTACTGAGCGGAATGTGAGCAACTTGACGAGTTGACATAGATGTATGTCAGAGAGAAGTTGTCGCCAAAGCGGCCTATGCCGTAACGCTCGCGAAGGGCGGGATACTCACGATTGAAGAGTTTGTCGGAGATCGCCACCATCGCGATCCTCTCCCCGGCGTAACTGAATATCTTGGATGCGGAGATCATCAGCACGCAGTTGTCGGTGTAGCGCGCCACCGTCGGCTGGAACGGAGGCTGGAACGGCACCGAGCGATCCTTCCGGAAATCCATGCAGAGATAGGCCATGTCCTCAAGGGCGATCACATCATACTTGGTGCAAAGTTCTCCGAGATCCTTGAGTTCCTCCTCCGTCAGGCAGCACCAGGACGGATTGTTAGGATTTGAATATACTATCGCGGCCACTCGTCTGTCCCCGAACACCTCTTCAAGTTTCTCCCTGAACGCCTTGCCTCTGAAATCATAGAGATCGAACATCCTTGACTTCACGCCAAGCACCTTGGCCTGGCCATAATGCGACGGGAATCCAGGATTCAGATAGACGACCGTGTCTTTCTCCGGATTTGCCTGGACACTTTCAAGAAGGAGGTTGTAGCATCCTTGCATGGAGCCTACCGTCGGCACGATCCCTTCCGGGGAAATGTCAACACCGACAAAGGCCTTGATGAAACGGGAGCCGTTTTCCTTCATCTCCTTGATTCCGCAGGCCGGAGGATAGACAGAGGCCACGCCGTCCTCCAAGGCGCGCATCTGCGCCTCCACGCCGATTCCGCAGGCCTTCAGGCCAGGGATACCGAACTCCAGATGGACGAACTTTTCGCCGGAGATCCTTTCCAGCTCATGGGACACATTGACGCACTGACGGATTGTCGCGTGACCTATGTCAGCGATGTCAAGACTCCGGAGAACCTCATCTACAACTTGTCTGGAAACCGGTTTCATCTCGAGAAGTTCTTGGAGGCCTCAAGGCCGGCATTGAAGGCAGCGATGTTCATTTCCACCACCGCGTCGCCCTTGCGGGAGAACACGCTGGCGATACCCTCGCGGAGCTTCTCCGGCTCAAGTATCTCCATGACGGCAGCCGACGCTCCAAGAAGAGCCATGTTCGAGCTGCGAGGCGATCCCGCCTCCTTGGCTATGGCGTCGCAGTCCAGGGTGATGACGTTGCCGACTTTCCGAAGCTCAGCGGTGATCTCCTCGACAGGAGGATAGTTCGGAATGTTCACAAACGGTGTGGAGTTGGTCACTATCCAGCCGCCCTTGGAAAGCCACGGCAGGTAGCGGAGCGCCTCCATCGGCTCCAGGGAGAGGATCAGATCGCACTCCCCTTCCGGAATCAAGTCGCTCCAGATCGTGTCGGTGCTGATGCGCAGATTACTCTGCACATCCCCGCCTCTCTGGCTCATGCCATGCACCTCAGCCTGTTTCAAGTGAAGGTTCTGGTCGAGCGCCGCCCAACCAATCACTGTAGCGATGGAGAGGATCCCCTGTCCTCCAACGCCTGAAAGTATGATGTCTTTTTTTGCCATAACTGTTACTCCTTAAATCTATTTGCGTGCCGCGGCGGCGTGGCGCTTGGCGGTCTGTATGCACTCGCGGCGGCAGATGATGACCGAAACGCCGCTGTAATTGATCTCCTCGTCGATGACCTTCTCCATGTCCGGATAGTTTTTCGGGAGAGGAACAATGGTTCTTATGTGCGCAGGATCGACTCCAAGCCCCTTGCAGATCTCCTCAAGGCGGCCTGTGCCGGCGGAATCCTGCCCTCCGGTCATGCCGGTAGTAAGGTTGTCGGAAATGCAGATCGTGACGCTCGCCCCAGCATTGACACAATCCAGAAGACCGGTCATACCGCTGTGGGTGAAGGTCGAGTCACCGATCACGGCGACAGCCGGCCACACGCCTGAGTTGGCGGCCCCGAGCGCCATCGTGACGGAAGCTCCCATCTCCACACAGGTCTGGAAGGAGTTGAACGGCGGCATGTAGCCAAGCGTGTAGCAGCCTATGTCGCTGAACACACGAGCCGAAGGGGCATATTCCTTAAGTACCACATTAAGTGCGGTGTAGAAGTCGCGGTGACCGCAGCCCTGGCAGAGTGCCGGAGGGCGTGGAACGGTGACCTCTGATTTTGAATATGTCTCCGCAGGCGCAAGCCCGAGAGCCTTGCGTACGCTGTCCGGATTCAGTTCGCCCGTCCTCGGAAGAGTGCCGTCCAGACGGCCTTTGATGATCCTGGCTCCCTTGGCCTCCGGATCGTAGAGGATGCCGCGGAGACGCTCCTCGATCAGCGGCTGGCCTTCCTCCATGACCAGAATGGTGCCGCACGACTCCGCCATTTTCCTGGCGAGAGCCTTAGGGAACGGATAGCGCGTGACCTTGAGGACCGGATAAGGACATCCGTCCGGATAATTCTCCATCAGATAGTTATAGGCGATGCCGCAGGCAATGACACCCATGCTGTGGTCGGTCCCGTCAACATAGCTGTTGTCACTTGAGGCAACCGAGTCCTTCTCAAAGCCGATCAGTTCACCGGCCAGTCCGAGAATGCGCTTCCTGGCGTTGACCGGAAGCGTCACCCAATTCTTCTCGTGAGCCTCGTCAGGGAAGTGAAGCTCGTTCTCCCGGCGGATCTCCCCTGCCTCCACGACAGCCCTGGAGTGCGCCATGCGGGTGGTAAGCCGCATCAGTACAGGAATATGATTGGCCTCGGAATAGTCAAACGCCTCACGCACCATGTCATAGGCTTCCTGCTGGTTGGACGGCTCAAAGCACGGCATCATTGCAAAGTCAGCGTAGAATCTGGAATCCTGCTCGTTCTGCGAGGAATGCTGCGACGGATCATCGCAAGCCACGACCACAAGACCTCCGTTCGCTCCGGTCACCGCGGAATTGACAAAGGCATCGGCGCACACGTTCATCCCGACATGCTTCATGCACACGAGCGCGCGCTTACCTGAATATGAAACGCCAAGCGCCGACTCCATCGCGGTCTTTTCATTGGAAGACCAGTCGCAATGGATTCCGCGCTCTTTGGTAAGAGGGTGAGCCTGGATGTATTCCGTGATCTCAGTCGAAGGCGTGCCGGGATAGGCATACACGCCGGAAAGCCCTGCATGCAACGCTCCAAGAGCCAAAGCCTCGTCACCCAAAAGAAGTTTCTTTTCCGACATAACTTATAGCAGTTTTATAGTTTTTGTGTTATTACGGCTACAAGTTACGAAAATTCTTAAATATTCAAAAATTTCTTTCAGATTTTAACGCATCCCGACCACTTATCCGCAAATCCTTAAATCCGCCACCCACGCATGGAAGGTGTGCCGGCAACGGACATGGCAAGACAAGCGATTTAGCGTGTCAAACTGGATGAGGTTGAGCATTCAAGCCGGAAGGATGGCGGGGTGGTACTCATTTTCTGCCGGAGAATACTCTTTGAGGGAGTTCCATCGCTATGATTATGCCCAGGACTATCGCGATGGCGGCCTTGACGGCGGTGAAGCCGGCTGAGGCGGAGAGGAAGAACTGGCTGGAGACAAGGTAGTAGGTGAACCAGAATATTCCGGCACCGGGGACGAGCGGGAATATTCCGCAAAGGAGGTAGACGGTGCTTGGGCATCTGTCCTTGACTGCGGTGAAGCGGGAAAGGATGCAGATGACGGTGGTCGCAGCTATGATCGAGACTGTGGGGCCGAAGTGGCAGAATCTCGTGAGCATCAGGTAGATGACCCAGCCGATCGCGCCAATGGCTCCTGCGGAGAAGTATTGCTTTCTCGGCGCGCCGAAGAGGATGGCGAAAGCGAAGGTCCCGATGAAGGCGGCGAGGCACTGCCAAAGGATACCTGCGGTCTGAGGGTTCACTGTCATCCCGCTGAGTTTGATCATCCCGCCGAACAGCCATCCGTCGGCCACGAAACTGATGCTGACACCAAGGGCTATGCAGATGAAGCCGAGCATGGCGTCCGTCAGCCTTGTAAGGCCGGCGATGTAGTCGGAGTTCGCCAGATCCCTGACACCGTTCACGAACGGAACTCCCGGAATCAGAGGCATCACGGCACCAATGATGATGTTGCTGAGACTCTCGCCGAAGCCAAGACGGAAAGAGACGAGACACAGGACGGTGGCTACGAGGGCATTGCAGATGCCGCCGACAATCTTCGACAACGAGCCGCTTACGAAGAGGCAGAAGACATAGAGGAGGGCTCCGATGACGAAATCGGCGGCGCAGTCCATGAAGCCGCCACCGAACACGGCGCAGAATCCGGCGGCTCCGAAGGCCGAGCCGAGAATCTGTTCCCAAGCGGGCTTCGGAGGGGCGGTCCTTATCGCCTCCAACCGCTCGCGGGTCTGGGAGAGAGTGTGTTTCCCGGCGGCGATCTCATAGCTCAGCTTGTTGACTTCCACTACCTTGGAGAGCTGTATTCCACGTATGGGGATGAATTCCACGTTGGCGTACCTACCAAGCGAGCCGGTTGTGAATATGCCGTTGCTGAGCACGAAGAAATGGCCGGAATCCACCCCGTAATGCGAGGCGATCCGTTCCATCGTGTCCTCCACACGGGAGATTTCCGCTCCGTTCTCAAGGAGGATGTGCCCGGCTATCGAGGCGACTTCCAGAACCTCGGTCGTGTTTTCTGTCTCAACCATAGTGCAAAAATACAATAAATCTTTTAGAAACTATGCCGGAGGTTTATGGTTCAGACTCTGTTCTTATGCATCGGCAGACTCAACATTAGACGGGAACATATTCACCGTAAAAGCCGCCCGCGGAGTCGCAAATGTGACACTACGGGCGGGATTCGCCGCAAACAGCGCCAGCGGAGTCACGGTGGATTCTCCGGAATCAGACGCGCGGCGGGCTATCGGTCAGGAATTCTCCTCGCGCGGCGGTGGGAGAGCCTTTTTCTTACGGAATATGACCCTTTCGTTCATGAAGAAGTTCAGGCCACCGGACACGCACAGCGCCAGCAGGTTACACCACACGACATTCCACTTGAACATTTTCTGTATAAGAAGCAGGAAGGCCATCTTGACAAGAAAGGCACCGACACAGGAGAGGTTGTAGCCGCCCAGGTGACGGAAAAACGACCTTGCGGTACGGCGCGACACCCTGTCCTTCCAGATAAGGAAATAGGCCACGACGAAATTGGTCACGGCGGCGCACTCGAAAGAGATGGCCGGCGAGATGATGTACTCGCCCACATAAGTGCTGAAAAGCCACTTGGAGCAGACCCAAAGCACGAAAGTGTCCACGATCGTTCCAAGGAGGCTCGACGCGGAAAACTCGATGAATCTTTTGCCTAACTTAAACCACTTTCCAGTCATCAGACTTGTGTTTCGGTCGGCAAACTTACACAAAATTCGTGAAATATGCCTTCTCCATGAACAAAAAGCCAATCTATTCTGTAAATTTGTCACATCCTACCAAGACAAAGAACGATGTCCGAAGAATTGAACATAGTCCGTGACCTCGCCGTGATACTGATCTCGGCGGGAGTGTTCACCATAATTTCCAAAGCCTTGAAGCAGCCTCTCATCCTGGGCTACATCCTCGCCGGCTTCCTCATCGGCCCCAACGTGACTTTCTTTCCGGGAATAACCAACGAGGCCACCATGCACCAATGGTCGGAGATAGGCATCATATTCCTGATGTTCGGACTTGGTCTTGAGTTCAGCTTCAAGAAATTACTCAAGGTCGGCGGAAGCGCCATCGTCACGGCGGCGGTAAAATTCGTCGGGGTGTTCATCATCGGCTTCGTCACCGCACAGGCCCTTTCATGGAGCTTTATGGAAAGCGTCTTCCTCGGCGGACTCCTGTCGATGTCCTCCACGATGGTGGTACTCAAATCCTACGACGATCTCGGGCTGAAGAACAAGCCCTACGCCGGTGTGGTGTTCGGCACATTGGTGGTGGAGGATCTGATCGCCATCCTCCTGATGGTACTCCTCTCGACTATGGCCGTCTCCCAATCCTTCGCGGGCAAAGAGTTGATAATGAACATCGCCAAGCTGGTCTTCTTCCTCATTCTCTGGTTCCTCGTCGGAATCTACATCATCCCGACACTGCTCAAGAAGGCCAAGGAATATCTCAGCGACGAGATCCTGCTCATTGTCAGCATCGGACTATGCTTCGGAATGGTGGCGCTGGCCACGTCAGTCGGTTTCTCCTCCGCTCTGGGAGCGTTTGTGATGGGATCCATCCTTGCAGAAACAGCTGAAAGCGAGCATATTGACCGCATCGTAGAACCGATCAAGAACCTCTTCGGGGCGATATTCTTTGTCTCCGTCGGGATGATGGTCGCCCCGTCGGTGATCATTGAGCATTGGGGCATCATACTCCTGCTTGCGGTGATCGTCATCATCAGCCACATCGTGTTCGCAGGCGCTGGTATCATCCTTACCGGCAACGGGCTTGACAACGCCGTACACACAGGATTCAGCCTCGCTCAACTCGGAGAGTTCGGATTCATCATCGCCGGTGTCGGCTGCACGCTCGGCGTGATGAGGGATTTCATCTATCCGGTGATCATAGCGGTCTCCGTCATAACAACGTTCACGACTCCGTTTATGATAAAGCTGCCGGATCCGTGCTATAATCTGTTAAACAAACGGTTACCGGCCAAATGGATCGACAGGCTCGCCCAGATGAACGACTCCGGCAAACAGACCGCCGCCGAGCACAACGAATGGAAAACTCTGCTGAACGCCTATTTCACACGCATCGTCCTCTATGGCGTGATCCTGATAGCGATCTACATAGGATCAAAGCTTTATCTCAGACCTGCTGTAGAGAAATTTTCCCCGGAGCTAAGCGTGACCATACATAAGGTTATCGAGGTCGGAATAACCCTTGCGGCGATGCTCCCGTTCCTTTTCGGTCTCGGAGTCCATTCCGGCTCCATCAGCAAATCCGCCCCTAAACTCCTGAAAGAGAAGCCGAGTAACATCTGGCCGTTGATGGGGCTGATCTTCGCGCGCTCATTCCTTGCCGTGGGAATCGTACTGGCTGTGTTGTCGTCATATTTCCACCTCGCAGGCTGGACGGTTCTGGCAATCTTCTTCGCCGGCATAATATTCATTCTCTTCGCCCGCCGGTCCATCCATAAATATTCAGCGTTGGAGATGCGTTTCCTTTCAAACTTCAATGAAAAGGAGGAGAATGAAAGGCGCAGCAAGCCGGTCGCTTCTTCCGTTAGCCAGAAACTCGCCGACTATGACGTTCACACAGAAACGCTTGCCGTCTCCCAGAATTCCACCTACGCCGGAAAGGCTCTCAAGGATATTCCTTTCAGGGCAGAAACGGGGGCGAACATCATCAAAATCACCAGAGGGTCAATGAATATAATCGTTCCGTCCGGTGATGTGTCGCTGTTCCCGGGCGACCAGATGCTCGCCGTCGGCACATCCGCCCAACTCGAATCCTTGAGGAATATGATGGCGTGCGCCGTCGCTCCGGAAATTCAGGACTCTGGAAATAGTTTCAAGATCGTGCCTGAGGCACTTACCGAGGAATCGTTCCTGACCGGAAAGACCCTACGCGGCACGAACCTCCGGAAATATCACTGTATGGTCATCAGCGTGCTCAGGGGTTCAGAATTCATCACCAACCCGGAACCCGATTTCAGGTTCCAGGCCGGTGACACTGTCTGGATCGCCGGTAATCTGGCCGAGCTGGAGACCGTCTAGAACTTCACGAATTCAGGATTGAGATACGGTTTCAAGTCAATCCAGAAGACCGTAACCTCAATGATGCCTTCAGCGTAGCTCGCGATCTCGTAAGGCTGGTAGTACCAAGTCACTCCCGCGCCTGACACACCGCAATGTCCATTAGGAACCAGGCCTTCACTGAACATCACACTTTCATTAATGTCTTCAACTCCCCTGTCCAACGCAAGCTTGGACTTGATCAATTCCGTTACCGGAGCGACATAGCCAGGCTTGAACAATTCGTTTTCCGTCACGATCTCGCCAGTCTTCAGGTTGATGATGTTCGGAATCAGATAATGCATTCCGTGGGCTCCGCCAAGGTAGTTCTCGCTGTACACCTGGTAGGTCTGGAGATCCATGAACCCTTCCGCGAACTTTCCCTGAACGGTGTAGTACCAGTTGCAGGTCATCGCCGCGCTATAGTTATAGTCATAGTCTAATCCATTCTCCTTGGCGTAGGCGACAGCATCGTCATAGACTCTTCCCGCCTCCCTCTGGTAGTTGGCCATCAACGTGTCCGACACGGCATCGGAAGCCTCCTCCACCGAAAAACCGTCATATTTCTCTCCGAAACAAGCCTTTACGATAGAGTTGTTGATCTTCTTCTTCAAAGCGTTACCGCCCTCGAAGCTCTTGTAGTACTCGACAGAATGAACTATCTGCACCGAAGCGGAGTCACTCTGCGCGAGCGTCTGCTCGTAAGTGTCGGCAAAAGTGGCGACCTCAGTCTCATTGTCAGAACAGGAAGCCAAGGTCAGGGTCAGGGCCATCGCGGCGACGGCGAATGGTAAAATTCTCTTATTCATCTCAAATAGTATTTGGTTTAAGACAAAGATAAATATTATTCTGTAATTTACTAAATTTGCAAAGTATTATGGAACGAACTATCAACAGACTGAAAATGAACGGCTGGCTGGCGTTGAGTCCGCTGGCTGTGTTTTTGGTGACTTATCTGGCGTCGTCGCTGGTGGCTCACGACTTTTATAAGGTGCCGATCGCGTCGGCGTTTCTGATCGCGTCGGTCTATGCGATGCTGATCACGAAAGGCACTGTGAGTGAGAGGATAAGCATATTCTCAAGCGGCGCGGGCAACAAGAATGTTCTGCTGATGATCTGGATATTCGTGATGGCGGGGGCGTTCGCGACCACGGCAAAGGCAATCGGGAGCGTGGAAGCGACTGTCAATCTGACGCTTACTGTTCTTCCGGGGAAATGGTTGCTGGCGGGACTGTTTCTGGCATCCTGCTTCATCTCGATGTCAATCGGCACGAGTGTGGGAACGGTGGTGGCACTGGTTCCAATCGCCTCAGGACTGGCTGAACAATCCGGACTGTCTTTGGCGATGCTGACCGGCCTGATTGTGGGCGGAGCGTTTTTCGGTGACAATCTGTCTTTCATCTCAGACACGACAATCGCCTCGACCACGTCACAAGGCTGCTCGATGTCCGACAAGTTCAAGGCGAACATCTGGATCTGCGGACCGGCGGCTCTGATAGTCACAGTCATCTACATCATCATCGGACTCAACCACGGAGCGACTCCAGAGATCGGAGAGATTGAATATGTCAAGCTCATTCCCTACCTGTCTGTCATTGTGTTGGCTCTGTGCGGACTGAATGTCCTGCTTGTACTCGGAATCGGCCTGCTGCTCAGCGCGGCGATCGGATTCGTGAACGGAATGACCTGGCTCGGATTTCTCGGCAGTGTCGGGGACGGAATCGCCGGGATGGGCGAACTGATCATCGTGACAATGCTCTCTGGTGGAATGCTGGAACTGATCCGGCACAATGGCGGTATCGATTTCATCATCAAAGGTTTGACTAAAGGCATCAAAGGCAAGCGAGGAGCTGAGTTCAGCATAGCCGGGCTTGTCGGGCTGTCGAATTTCTGCACAGCCAACAACACGATAGCGATTCTGACGACAGGTGACATCGCCCGCGACATCACCAAAAAATTCGGGCTTGACCCGAGGAAATCAGCAAGCCTTCTGGACACGTTCTCCTGCGTCGTACAGGGCATAATCCCTTACGGAGCGCAACTACTGATGGCTTCCGGATTCGCCGGGATCTCCGCCGCGGCGATTATTCCTTGCCTCTACTACCCGTTCGTGCTGTGCGTAGTGGCTTGTTTCTCAATCATATTCAGACTTCCTAAACGTTACTCATAATGGACAGGACCGCAAAGGTAACATTCGTGACACTGGTCGGATCAGTTGTCAACATCATTCTGACGGTTTTCAAGATCTTCGCCGGTGTTCTTGGACGCTCAACCGCGATGATAGCGGACGGAATCCATTCACTGTCAGACCTTCTGAGCGACATCGTCGTGATTGTCTTCGTGAAGATTTCAGCCAAGGGCCGGGACAAGGACCACGACTACGGGCACGGGAAGTTCGAGACTTTCGCCACACTGATAATCAGTCTGATGCTGATCGTCGTGGCTGTCAACCTGATGTCCGGCGGCATAAACAAGATCCGCCAGATTCTGGATGGAGGAGAAGTAAGTTCTCCCGGAATGATCGCTCTTTGGGCAGCCGTAGCGTCAATAGTCCTGAAAGAAATCCTTTACCGTTACACGATCATCCAAGGAAAGGCTCTGAACAGCCCGATGATGATAGCCAACGCTTGGCATCACCGTTCAGATGCTTTCTCGTCCGTTGGCTCACTGCTCGGAATCGCGGGAGCCATATTCCTTGGTGACAAATTCGTCATTCTTGACCCGATCACAGGTTGCGTCATCAGCATATTCATACTTGTGATGGCGGTGAAGATGTCTGTGCCGGCTATCAAGGAACTTCTGGATGTGTCACTTCCGGACGATGTGGAGGAAAAGATCGAGGCCACGGCCAAATCCGTCAAAGGAGTGGTCGATCTTCACGAGCTTAAAACACGACGCGAAGGGCCGGGAATAATAATGGAAGGCCACCTTGTGCTGGATTCTGAGATATCACTGAAAGAGGCGCACGACATCTCCAAGAAAGTCGAGGCGGCCTTACGCAAGGAGTTTGGATCAGAGACACAGATTTCCCTGCATCTTGAGCCGGAGGACGACGCAGAGTAAGGGGAATCCGAAATATTCCTAAACTTTCAGGGCGCGCATCGCGTTCAGGACAGCGAGGACGGTAACGCCGACATCGGCGAAGACGGCCATCCACATTGTGGCGATGCCAAGGACGGCAAGGACGAGGACGAGAAGTTTTATGAATATGGCGAAGAAGGTGTTCTCCCTTGCCAGACGGAGGGTCTTACGGGCGATCTTCACGCCAAGGGCTATCTTTGACGGCTTATCATCCATCAAGACCACATCGGCGGCCTCTATCGCGGCATCGGATCCGAGTCCGCCCATCGCTATTCCGAGATCGGCTCTTGCGAGCACCGGAGCGTCGTTGATGCCGTCACCCACAAAGGCGAGCGTCTTTCCGGACGGCTTATTATCAAGAAGTTTCTCTAACTCAGAGACTTTGTCTGCCGGCAAGAGTTCGGCGTGGAACTCGTCAAGCCCGATGGCCGAGGCGACATATTCACCGACCTCACGCTTGTCTCCGGTGAGCATCACAGTCTTTGTGACGCCTTCGGCCTTGAGAGCCTTGATCGCATCGGCGGAATCAGCCTTGATTCTGTCAGAGACCACGATGTGACCGACATAGTCGCCGTCCACGCTGACATGAACGATGGTTCCGTTCTTCTCGCAAGGCTTCCATTTCGCTCCGGCAGCGTCCATCATCCTCGTGTTGCCGACGCAGACAGTCTTTCCGTTCACCAGCGCGCGCACTCCTTGACCGGCGACCTCCTCCACATTCTCCACCGAGCATCCGTCAGCCTCGCCGGGGTAGGCGTTCCTCAGCGAGATGGCCACAGGGTGGGTGGAATATCTCTCCACGTGCGCCGCAAGATGCAGAAGCTCCTTCCCGTCAATCTTTTCCGGATGCACGGCGGTCACATCGAACACGCCTTCGGTAAGTGTGCCGGTCTTGTCAAAGACAACCGTTCCGACTTTGGCCAAAGCCTCTAGATAGTTGGAACCTTTGATCAGGATTCCTTTGGATGACGCTCCGCCGATGCCACCGAAGAACGACAGCGGAACGGAAATCACGAGGGCGCACGGACAGGAGACTATCAGGAATGTCAGAGCCCTGTAGAGCCACGTGGCGAATGTGCCGCCGAAATCGCCGGAAAGCACTGGAGGAATGAAAGCCAGCACCAATGCGGCGATCACTACGACCGGGGTGTAAATCCTGGCGAACCTTGAGATGAAACTCTCGCTCTTTGATTTGTTCTCCGAGGCGTTCTCGACAAGATCCAGAATCTTCGAGGCCGTGGATTCGCCGAACGCCTTAGTGACCTTGGCGCGGATGACACCGGAGAGATTCACGCAGCCGGAGATAATGTCATCGTCTTTAGAGATGCTCCGTGGAACGCTTTCTCCGGTCAGGGCCACGGTGTTAAGGCTTGAGGTTCCTTCGAGGACTACTCCGTCCATCGGGACTTTCTCTCCAGGCCTCACAACGATCGTCTCGCCGACTTTCACCTCTTCTGGATTGACTGTCAAGACTTTCCCGTCACGTTCAACATTGGCCGTGTCCGGTCTTATGTCCATCAATGCCGAGATTGACTTGCGGCTCCGGCCTTCGGCTATGTCCTCGAAAAGTTCTCCGACCTGGAAGAACAGCATCACGAAGACCGCCTCCGGAAACTGTGTCTCAGCTCCTGGAAGGAATCCGATGCAGAGAGCGCCAATGGTGGCGATACTCATCAGGAAGTCCTCGTCGAAGAAGTCGCCCTTGACGATTTTCTCTCCAGCTTCAAGCAAGGTGTCGTAACCAGCGATGAGATAAGGGATTAAATAAACAAAGAGAAGCTGCCAGACGCTGAGGTCGCACTTCTTCTCGACCAAGACTGCCACGCCAAGCAGGGCGGCTGAAAGAATGATTCTTGCGAATCTGATTTTGTTTTCCTTCTCCATATTCTTTCTTTGACTTTGATTTCAACGGAGCAAAGGTCGATAATCATTTCTGCAACTTGGTTGCAAATTTTGGTTTGGTCAAACCAAAATTTGCAACATATACCCCCCTGCACCCCCTTTGGAGGATTTCGGCCTATGGCCGGTCGGCAGAAGCCGACTTGTCGCTTCGCTCCTGTCATTCTATCGAACGGAATACAATACTTCAAAAAATTAAGTAAATTTGCGATGCGTAATATAAAAACAGATAGGAGATATGCCGAACATAGACCTGACAGAATTGCTTGAGAGGCACGGGGTGAAAACAACGGCCAACAGGCTGATTGTGGCAAAGGCGCTCCTTACCGAGGGCCGTCCGCTGAGCCTTATGGAGCTGGAGGACAAGATCGGCACGATCGACAAGTCTGGAATATTCAGAAGCCTCACGCTGTTCAAGGAGCACCACCTCGTGCACGCGATCGAGGACGGCGGCGACGGCACCCGCTACGAGCTCTGCCTGAGCCACGACTCAGCGCGCGACGAGGACGCGCACGTGCATTTTTTCTGCGAGAAGTGCCACCGCACCTTCTGCCTTGAGGACATCCACATCCCCCCTGTGACGCTCCCGGCGGGATATTCAGAAACCACGGCGAACTACCTTATTAAAGGAATATGCCCGCAATGCTCGGAGGACGGCTATGGCGAACAGTAATCGGAATGGAATGGCGGGCGGCAATCTGAAAGGGCATCTGGCACTGCTGGCGGCCTACACGATCTTCGGCGTCAACATCGTACTGACAAAGGACATCTCCAATTCGGCGGTTGTCTCCCCTATCGCATTGTTCACGCTGAGAGCCATCGGAGCGTCAGCTTTGTTCTGGCTGATCTCATTGTTCACGCCTAAAGAGAAAGTCCCGATCAAAGATCTGATACAGATTGCGTTGGCATCCATATTCGGTCTGTTCATCACCCAATACACGTTCCTCAAAGGCATCACGATGGCCACGACCATAGACGCGTCCATCATCGGAACACTCGGCCCGATCTTCACCATGTTCTTCGCGTTCATATTCGTGAAAGAGCCTATCACCGCGAAGAAGGCCGCCGGAGTAGGAATCAGCTTCATCGGAATCATATTCCTGATTTTCAACTCCGTACATAATCACAATGGAGTCGAGGCCACACAACCTTTAGGGTTCATTCTGCTGTTCCTGAACAGCATCAGCTTCTCGCTGTACCTCGGAGCGTTCAGGCCGCTGATTCAAAGATATTCAGTGATCACTTTTATGAAGTGGATGTTTCTTTTCTCGCTTCTGATGTCGCTGCCGCTGTCTTTTGAGGATCTGCTCCACACCGACTACGCCGCCATCAAGTTGCCGCAAGCCCTTGAGATAGGCTATCTTATCTTCTTTGCCACCTTTGTCGCATACTTTCTGATTCCGGTCGGCCAGAAAAGCGTCCGCCCGACCATCGTGGCTATGTACACCTACCTTCAGCCGATTCTGGCATGCCTGCTCAGCGTCATCGGCGGGATGGACACGATGACCTGGCAGAAAATAGTAGCCATCATTATGGTTTTCAGCGGAGTGGCGGTCGTCAACCGGAGCCGCTCGGCCGCTCATTAGAAAAAGTGGAGCTCTAAGTAATCCCTAAAAAAAGGAATATTTGTCGTTTTTTGTTATTTTTGTGGTTTAAGACAAGAAATAATGGCTATTACAACCAAAGTAGTGACAAGCAGGCAAGATCTGAGACGTTTTGTCCGGTTCCCTAACGAACTATACGCGGACAACAAGTACTACGTCCCTCAGATCGAGTCGATGGACATGGACACTCTGACGCCGGGAAAGAACAGGGCGTTCGAGGTTTGTGAGGGTAAGTACTGGCTGGCCTACGATGAGGACGGAAAGATCGTCGGACGAGTCGCCGGGATCATCAACTACAAGTACAATAAGAAAGTCGATAAGAGAATATGCCGTTTCGGATGGATAGACTTCATAGAATCACAGGAAGTTGTCCATGCCTTGATGGAAAGGGTGAAGGAATATGCCGTCGAAAAGGGCATGGAGATCATTGAAGGCCCTGTCGGTTTCCTTGAGTTTGACATCTCCGGAGTTCTTGTCGAAGGTTTCGACCAGCTTCCCACTGCCTACGGAAAGTACAACGCTCCCTACTACGAGCCGATGCTCCTGAAAGAAGGATTCTCGAAAGAGACTGATTTCGTGGAATATAAGATCACTGTTCCGGACAATCTTGACCGTTATTTCCACTTCGCCGAAATGATCGGTGAGCGCTACAATCTCAAGGAAGGCGACTACAAGAACAAGAATGAGCTGCTCCACAAATATGCCGACGGAATATTCCGTGTGATGAACGAATGTTACTCTGTCTTGCACGGATTCTCGGAGCTCTCCCCTGCCCAGTGCGAGGATCTCAAGGACCAGTTCTTCCCGAACCTCAATCTGGACTACGTCTCTGTCATCGTTGACGAGACCGACAAGGTGGTCGGATTCGGAATCACCCTTCCATCACTGTCAAAGGCTCTGCAGAAAGCGAAAGGGCATATGTTCCCGTTCGGGTTCATACACATTCTCAAGGCTTTGCACCACAATGACACGATTGATGCCCTGCTGATAGCCATTTCAAATGAATACAAGGACAAAGGTGTCAACGCCATGATCATCTCCAAGATCGGCCGCGGGATGCACAAGAACGGCATCAAGTACGTCGAAAGCACCCGCGAGCTTGAGGAGAACCACAATGTCCAGAACCTTTGGGGCAAATTCGAGCATCACCTCCACAAGAGAGCCAGGATTTACGTCAAAAACATCTAACACATAATTAATATGGCAGACAAGAAAGCGGAAAGAATACAGACCTCCATCCTGAACGGGGTCGAGAAGAAGGCCCTTGTCTGGCTGGCCGAGAGGCAGCCGAAATGGGTCGTATCTGACACACTCACAGCCATCGGCACACTCGGTGCGATAATGATCGGAGCCGGGTACATCCTCTGCAGCGTGAACGTCAACTTCCTTTGGCTCAGCTGCTTCGGCTTCGTAGTCAACTGGTACGGAGACTCCCTTGACGGCACTCTTGCCAGAGTCCGCAAGACCCAGAGACCGATCTACGGCTACTATCTCGACCACACGGTAGATTGCATAAACGAAGCCTTTATGTTCGTAGGCCTCGGACTGTCATACCTTATGCGGCTGGATCTGGCGCTGATGATATTCGTGGTCTATCTTTGCCTAACTGTCAACGTCAGCGTGAACGCCCACCTCAAGAGCGAGTTCAGGCTCACCTACGCCAAACTTGGACCTACTGAGTTCAGAGTGATCGCCATTATCTTGACATCTCTCTTTATATTCATAGAGCCGCTCAGGGAGTTCAGCACAGTGGTCAGCATATTCGGCAAGGACATCGACCTCAGGGCGCTTGACGTGGCAGGTCTTGTGATCCTGGCCTTGCTTGTGATCATTTATCTGGTGACAATCATCAGTGACGCAAAGGGTTACGCCAAGATGGATCCGATGCCTAAGAGGGACGACAAATAATGCCTCTTCTTCCAGTAGAACAGATTGAGCAATTTGCGCCGGTTTTCAAGGGAAAAATCGGCAACACTGTCGCAGGTTTCCTAAGAAAAGTCCTGTCCATCAAGACACTGTCCGACATTTACGACACGATTGATGAACATCAAGGGACGGATTTCGCAGGCGCACTCTTGGACAAGCTTGGGGTCAACTACCAGCTGGGAGGCTCGCAAAGGCTTGCGAATTTGCCCGACGGGCCGTTCATCACGGTCAGCAACCATCCCTACGGAGGTATGGACGGTGTCATTCTCATTGACCTTATCGGACACATCAGGCCTGGCTTCAAGGTGATGGTGACCGAATTCCTCGCCCTTGTCGAAGCGCTGCGCCCAAGTCTCATCGTTGTCAATCCGAAGAACAACTTGAACAAGGGAATAACAGCCAAGAACATTCAGGGAGTCCGTGAGGTTCTGGAAAGGCTCCACGATGGTGAACCGGTGGGATTCTTCCCTTCAGGAGCGGTCTCGGATCTCAGCCTTAAAGAGATGAAAATCAAGGACAGAGAGTGGCAGGAAGCGGTTCTGAGGCTTATCCGGAAAGCCAAGGTTCCGATTGTCCCTATACGGTTTTTTGACCATAATTCATTATGGTTCTATAATCTTGGGCTGATAGACTGGAGGGTGCGCCTGATGCAGCTTCCGCACGAACTTGTCAACAAGAGGTACAGAAGGATCAGAGTCGGCGTCGGAGAGACTCTGACCGTGGAGGAGCAGTCGAAATATTCAGACATCAAGGATTACGGAGCATTCCTCAGAAGCAAGGTCTATGACATGCCGCTTCCGGATGATTTCATCAAGTATAAGGAATTCATTGCCTCCACACGGTAACCATCCTCCACTTTGAATCGCACGCAGGACATCACGCGTGCAGGCAATTTACCTAACTTGCTATAATGGTGTTACCATCCTCCACTTTGAATCGCACGCAGGACATCCGTTGTCACAATCAATAATTGTTTTGCGCAATATTCTCGAATGAAATTCATTGTATAAATGAAGTTTTTTGTATCTTTGCAGTCCCAACGGGGTATTAGCTCAGCTGGTAGAGCGCAAGGTTCGCAATCTTGAGGTCAGGAGTTCGATCCTCCTATGCTCCACAAAAATCCGCCTCTCAGTCACCTGAGAGGCATTTTTATTCCGAGTCCCCCATCCAAGCGGCCAGCCGCGGCGATGAGCGGCAGTGATCTAACGCTGGCCGGCGGCACATTCAGGCAACATGATCAGCACCAGAATCTTAAATCTTACAAAACACGTTCAGGGCGAAAGGGCATAGAACGCCGTCAATTAAAGAATATGCTGAAAAACTCTCGATCTTACCCTATACTTTTTCAACATATTCATAGTCCCACCGCCTTCAAAAGCCATTTGGGCTGAACGTCTTTTGTAAAACGCACCCGCCGAAGACTCCCGCAGGTTCCCTCGTCGGTCGCCGAATCTGCCTAAGCACCATGCCATGCCCACATCGATCTACGAGCCTTCGGCACCCAACAGGTTTGCCTCAAAATCAGCAAGGCACAATTCAGGACAAGAATACATTTAATAAAAATCATCGGACAGTCGTTGAAAAAACAGCAAGCGCTTGAATGATGTTCGGAAAAAGTGTATTTTTGCTCAGACGGGACGGATCGGGGTTGGCAGAAAATGGAAGACTGACGGCGCTTCGTCCGCGGGATCTTCAGGCCGCACTGAACAGCACAGCAGTTAATAGGTTATTGATAATAAGACGATTATGAAAAAGACACTTTTAGGCATAGCCGCCACACTGTTTTTGCTGCCGGCATGCAACGAAAACAAGAAGCAGGAAGCTACGGCAAATGTTGATACCGCAACTGTCGTGACAGACTTGATGATGAGCCGAAGAAGCATACGCGCCTACAAGGACTCCGTCATCAGCCGGGAGACCTTGAACGACATTCTGAGATGCGGCGTCAACGCGCCGAACGGTCAGAACCTGCAGTCGTATGAGATAAGGGTGATCAACTCCCCTGCCCTCATCGACTCGATCACAAGAGCCGTGGTGAAGGACAATCCGAGGATCGCGGAGCGGAAAGGCTTCAAGAATATCTTCGTGAACGCCCCGTGCGTCATCTGCATAGCCTACGACACACAGTACGACATGGCACAGATCGATTGCGGTCTGCTTGGCGAGAACATCATCCTCGCCGCCTGGGCAAAGGGCATCGGATCCTGCTGCTTGGGAAGCTCAGCGCGTTGGCTCCTCGATTCGCCATCGGCCAAGCCATATCTCGACCGGATGGCGTTCTCACAAGGCTACAAACTGCTCTACTGCATCGCCTTGGGCTACCCGGACGAAACTCCGGAGGCAAAGCCAAGACGTGAGGACATGATCAGGTTCATGGAATAAGCCAACCGCCAGGCAAAGCGACAATGTCCGACTCCGCTACTCCTTGACGCAGCGGACGGAATAGGCGTCGGCGCGACTAGCCGCCGCGGTGGGCGACACGGAGACTCCGGTAGGCTCACACCTGAAGGCGAGGACACAGAACCCAAGCCCCTTGGCTGCGGTGGACTTGGCGGAGGAGTTTCCCCAGTAGGCGCCCCAAAGTCCGCTCTTGGAGCCATACAGCATCGCATAAGTGCCGTCATAGCGGGCAGCGGCAGGGAAAAGCAGGGAACCTTCCTTCATTTTGAACGACCATCCGTAATTGAAGTCCTTCGCGGTGACCAAGCCGTCACCATCGACATCATCGACATCGAATTCCGCCAGGTTCTCTGAATATCCTCCCGACACGGTGAACGTCCTGAAAACATCGGCTGGCGGCACACGGTAGCCAACAGGACACGGATCATAGAAAGACTTGGCACCTTTGTTCGGGTACTTGTTCTCGGAATCCCTTTCCCAGCCATAAGGATTCCCCCACAGGGCGTCGTTGCTGTCGGACGCTTTCAGCCAATCCCGGCACGAGACGTACTGCGCGTTGTTGGAAAAGCATTTTGTCGGGTTCGCTATTGAATATACCAACGTATTGGATTCCACCGAATTACGAGGAGAGTAAGAGATCTTGACCTCCTTCCCTTCCGGCCCGTAGACCGGCGAGCCGACCGTGTTGATGTCCCCGGTGAGAGTCGGAGAGGACGGGAATGGATCCTTACGTCCCCACTGGTACAGCAAGCCATAGGGCCTTACATCCGGAGTCGAGCCGAAAGAGGATGTCATCGCGCCAAGGTTCATATTCATAACCTCATAACCCGTCTTTGAGGTTGACGTGGCGATCGCTTCCTCCGGGAACCAGATGTGCCAGCTCCAGATGATCGTCTTGTCCTCCGAACAGGCCGCGATCAAAGCGTTGCCCGGCTGCGAGGCCGCCTTGAAGGTTATCTTCCCGTCTTTGAAAGCGACGTTCGTGATCATCCCTTTGGATGTTTCCCAGACCAGCGCCGCTGATGCCGGCGACAGTTTCTCCGGAGCGTCAAGACCTTCCGTGGCGGCTCCGTTCCCTCTAACGGTCGCGTCAAAGGAATAATCGCCTTTCTTGGTGATGAGATAGCAATTGGAGGTTCCGTCCTTGCTTAGGTTGTCGGCAACCACCTCCGGACTCGGCTCCGGCTCAGGTTCCGGCGCGGGAGCCGGATCAGGGGTTGTTCCATTCTTGCCACAAGAGGTGGCGATCAAAAGCATAAAGCCATAGACAAATCTTGTCAGATTCTTCTTCATACAGTCCGTTTTTCAAAAATTAGTTGCAAGTTTACACAATTTCCCCGAGATTCTTTTTTTTTAACATAAAAAAAACACACTGTCCGCGCCTCGAAACACGCCTGGAAGCGCTTGGAAGCCGCCTTTCAACCATCAGTAAGCCACTCCGCGCCAGAGCATTATTTGCATTCGTTCGGAGATTTGCATATTTTTGCACTTGAATTGACTGGCTTACAACCATCACTCACAATGACACAAAACTGTATATTTAATATTTCTACCATGAAAAAGATCATTTTGGCACTTGCCGTCGCCGGATTAGCGACAGCGGTGACATCCTGCGGCACAAAACCGAACACATTGACCTCCGCCGAGAAGGCTGACGGCTGGGTACTCCTTTTCAACGGAGAGAACCTCAATGGCTGGCGTGACTACAACGGCGACTCTCTGACCAACGGCTGGACCGTCGTGGACGGCTGCATCCAGGCTTCCGGAGAGGGAGCCGACGAGTCAGGCTACATCGTCACGGACAAGAAGTACGAGAATTTTGAACTCTCGTGGGACTGGAAACTCACGCACGGAGGAAACAGCGGAATGCTCTACCACGTGGTCGAGAATCCTAAATTCAAGGTTCCGTATGTCACCGGACCGGAGTACCAACTGATTGACAATGAGGGTTGGGAAGAAGTCAATGCCCCTACCAGACTGGAAGAGTGGCAGAAACTCGGCGTGGACTACGCGATGCATCTTCCTGACTACAGCAAGATGAAGGTCAACCCTCAGGGCGAATGGAACAACTCGAAGATCGTCTTCGACAACGGCCACGTGGAGCATTGGCTCAACGGCGAGAAGATCCTTGAGTTCGAAGCTTGGACGGACGACTGGTTCGAGAGGAAGGCAAGCGGGAAATGGGGCGACGCCACTGAATATGGTCTCGCTCACGAAGGCGTGATCTGTCTTCAGGACCACGGCGACCCGGCCTCTTTCAGAAACATCAAGATCAAGGAACTGCCACGCAAGGCCGGCAATGAGGTCGAGCTTTTCAACGGCAAGGATCTGCACGGATGGGAGTTGTTCGGAAGCATGCGCACCGGTGTGGACGAGGAAGGCAACCTCGTGACAGAGAACGGAGAAGACCTCCGCTACGGCTATCTCGGGACCCGTGAATATTACAAGGACTTCGACCTCACCGTAGAGTTCCGGCAGTGCTCCAACGGCAACTCCGGTCTCTTCTTCCACTCATTCGTGGAGGGCGGCTACCAGAACAATATCGTGAACGGCTGGCAGTGCGAGGTCGCTCCGAAGGGCTATGACACGGCAGGCATCTACGAGTCATACGGACGTGGCTGGCTGGTTCAGATTCCTGACGAGAAGGAGGAGATCCTCAAGGAAGGAGAATGGAACACGCTTCGCCTAAGAGTGGAGGGCGACAATGTGAAGACATGGCTGAACGGCGAGCCTATGGTTGACATCAATGACGAGCTGATCGGATCAAAGTCAGGCCGCATCATGCTCCAGATCCACGACGGCAACAACATCAAAGTCCTCTGGCGCAATTTCCGCCTCACGACTTTATAGTAATCCTTAACGCAAACTAAGTAAGCGTTAAAGAACAAGTAGGTAATCTTTTAAGGATTACTAAAGGATACAAAAAAGAAGTTGGCTGATTTTGCACGTTACCAAAACCAGCCAACTTCTTTTTAGCATCCCACCCGTCAATCGAACCTGAGCATGGAATCATCCAGCCACTTTGTACCGACCAACGCCTGATAGTCGCCGGTGTCCTTGCCGGACCGGAAATTACGGAAATAGCGGTTCTCCGAAAGGAGTTTTCCGTCAGCGGAAGTCAGGGAGAGAGTCACGATGCAAAGACCATCCGGCACATCAGCGATGTCAAGCACCGGAGTCGTCGTGTCCTCCGCAGGACTTACCTGAACTGCTTTTGAATATACTTCCTCACCGTTCGGATTGACTAAGGTAACGCTGGCTGTAAGGTTATTAAGATCACCGCAGCTGGCGTTGACAACCTCAATCCGGCAAGTGGCCGGGTTCAACTGGATGTGCAACGGCTCACAGGCCTTCCTCACGGCGGCGCACGCACCGGTCGGACGGAACCAATAGTCGTAAGTCTGCCATGCGAGGCTCGGCCACGCACTGTGGGACATCCAGATCAGCAATCCCTTGCGGTTCACATTGTTAGCCTCGTACATGGCACGGTAGCCATCATAGTTGATCCACTGGGCATACTTCGCGAACCTCTCGGCGGACTCCAAGGCCTGGTCGCCGAAACGCCTGCGGGTCATCCCGATGAACGCCGTGTCTCCCTGCGCTCCCGTCCTGGTGAAATCATGCTGCCCCCAGACATCATCGATCGGCCACAAATGCCCGGATGTCAGCATCTGCGACAGGCTCTTATAGTCCATGATGGCCGGCATTCCCCTCTCGCTGTGGAACTTGGACGTAGGGTTCTCGAAATAGAAGGAAGGTTCGACCGCACGGTAAGGGCCGTGACCGCTGACACCGTCGTCCGCTGAGCTTGGAATGTACACGATGTCGGAATGGAGATCCTTCACGGTCCTGACAAGGCCATCGTTCAAGGCGGCAGGAGGATAGCCCTCGTTACGTCCGCAGTATAGTCCGATGCTTGGATGCCTGCGGATAAGGCTGACATAATCCCTGGCATTGTCAAGGAACATCTCATTGTCGTCCGGATCCGGACCGTCGGCCGGATTCGCAAGCCAGAAGTCCTGCCAGACCACGATTCCGTACTTGTCACAAGCCTCGTAGAACTCCTCGTCGCCCGTCTGGCCGACCCAGTTACGGATCATATTCAGATTCATGTCCCTGTGCATGCGGACAGCGGCGTCATATTCATCGGCTCCGTAGCGGAGATTATATTCACTGAACCCCCAGTTCCCGCCTTTCGGGAAGAAGCGGCGGCCATTGATGAACATTTTGAGGTCGCTCATCACGTCGCCGTAAGTGAATTCGCGGATTCCGGCAAGCCACTCGATGGAGGTCATCGCCTCGTCCGCCCCGTCAGGAATGAACGAGAAGGTAGCCTTGTGCAGGTTCGGCTCGCCGTAGCCGTTCGGCCACCAAAGAGCGATCTCGCGATCCTTCAGTTGTGAATATTCCTCCGGCGTGAATGCCAGAGTCTCGACCGTCCCCGCCTTGGCGACGATATGCCGCTCAAACTCAATTCCTTCTATAGTTCCGCGGAGGGTTCCGGCAACGTCTTCCGAAGAGACTCCGGCCACATTGACGGACACCGTCATCGATGCCAGACCGTCCTTCAAGCGGCTCTGCACCAGAGGGTCGCTGAGATACACCGGAGCGGATCGCTCGATCCTGACATCGTTCCAGATCCCCATGTCACGGCCTCTGACCGTAGGCATCCAATCCCAGCCGACGGTCGCATGGAATGTTGGGTTGTCGGCTCCCAACTGACCTCCGTTGAAGTCAGGACTCTCGGCGTTTTTCTCCTTTACCGCCGCGTAGTGAGCCGGCTTGATGACGCGGACCGCTACCACGTTACCGTCCTCCCGGAGCAGATCCGTGATGTCAAAGCGTGCGCGCCTGAAAGCGCCGGCGATGTTTCCAAGCCTGTTGCCGTTGAGATAAACCTCTGCCTTCCAGTTGATTCCGTCGAAGGTAAGGAAGATGCGGTCTCCCGGGCGCTTCGACAGGGTAAGCGACTGGGTCGCAGGTGTCCACCTGTACCAGAAATCCGAGTTGAAGTAGGATTCGGAAATATGCAGGTTGTTGTCGGCGATCGCCGGATCCGGAACCGCACCGGCGGCGATGTAGCTGTAGAGAACCGTTCCCGGCACGACGGCAGGCAGCCAATCAGCGTCGTCATATTCATTGGAGGAGATCTCCTCACCGCCGGAAGCCACCGCCGAGGCTCTCTGAAGCTTCCACTCCGCATCGTCGGACCTGCCGTCTTTCACCTTCGGTCCGAACACCTCAAACTCGCTCAAAGCCAGACACTCACCATCATCAGCCGCTCCCGTCAGGCGGAGGCGGACATAGCGCGCGTTCCCTTTCGCCTTGAATGAATATGTCAGCGAATCCGTCGCCGGAAGATCCGCGACTCGTCTCCAGACCTTCGCGTTGTCCGAAACCTCGACCCAGCCGCCCTCGGCTCTATGGATCCAATGCAGCCGGATCTCGTCGAACTTTCTTTTTGAGCCAAGATCGACGCTGATCCACTGCGGGCCGCCGTCCGCGCTCATCCATGCGCTGGTAAAGACCTCAGAAGGAAGCACGTTGAATCCCCTGGCCTCCTTTGAGTCGTAAGGCCCCGTGTCGGAACTTCTGCCGAAGAACTTCTCCGAGGAGAAATCCACGGACTTGATGACCCAGAAAAGAGCGCCTTCCATCTCGAACTGAACATGGAAGCGACTGAAATCCACAGCATTGGCAAGAGGTATCTCCAGATCCAACTCCCTAGCCGGCCTTGTCAGAGTCTCAGCCTGCTTATTAGGGTCGGTGATCACCTCGGGATGGCGCGGCGATCCCGGCAGCCCGGATCCTCCGATGAATCCGACCTCACGGAAATCCGTACCGGAGCCTGAAGCGCGGCAAGAAATTGACCATTCAGAGCTAGGTTCCTGATAGACGACATATCCCCGGATCCTGACACAAGACGCGGTAAAACTCTGGCGTCCCCACTCATATTCAAGAAAGGTGCTGTACCCTTCCAATGTGTTTCCTGAATATGGCCCCGCATCCACCGTCCATTCCTTCTCGCGCCGAGGAAGTTCGCCCTCGGGCGTGGAGACCTTCAGCCAGGCCGGCTCCCCACTCTCGACGACCCCGTCGGTGACCAGTTGCGCCGTAAGGTTGTAGTCATAGGTTGACGATGCGTAAGCCGCCTTGTTCAATGCGATGTTCTCGTCAGGCCCATTGCCCGAGCACCCGGCCAGCACCAGTGCGAGAGCCACCGCAGCGGCGAAAGATGATTTCTTCATTAACATATCAATAAATTGTTTCTGCAAGATAAGTAATCCTTAAATATAATCGAACGAATATAGTAATAAATATTCGTAAAGCAATAAGGAGGTTGCGGCGTGAGGCTGCGGGCGGGATTCGGTGTTTTTCACGCTCGGAGCGGCACAGATGGGAGGCAGAGGGCGGGATACCAGATCGGAGGATGGGTAACAAGCATCATCCTACAATGCGTAGGGCACATCATACAAGGAAGAAGAGCATCTAAAAAGAGTAAAGTAAAACTAATGACTATTAGTTCATTACAGCGATTTGGCGGAGGATACAGGATTCGAACCTGTGGGGCCTTTCAGCCGACTTGTTTTCGAGACAAGCACCATAAACCACTCGGACAATCCTCCGTGTTTTGCGATGCAAAAATAACAATTTTCGGGGAAATTATCAATCCGCATCGCTCTTTATTTGGTCAGCGACATACAAACTGCCCCTCGTGAGGCAAAGCCATAATAACTATGATCACCGGTCTGACTGATCCTTGCGGTTTCCAATCTCCACAGAAGTGAGCGACAGGGCGATCAGCGACTGTGCCGGGATGTAGGTCAGCATCACCAGGAAGCCATGCAACGGAAGGCGTATGCCGGTGAACATGCCGGCGGCAAGGATCGCATCAGAGATGACAAACAGGACATAGCCTACGAGGGTCATGATGTAGAGGCGGTTTTTGGTCTCGACGGCTGCCAAAATCACCGCGTTGATGACAAATGCGAACACACCTGCGTACACCACGACGCAGCCTCCCAAGAATCCCTTGACATCGAATGCGTGGGCGGGGATGGTCGTGAAAGCGATCAGGATGGCCAGAATCATGAACCTCATCAGCACCTCCTTTGTGCCTGTAACTTTTCGCGGCTCCGGAATCGTCAGGAAATAGAATATGTGACCGACGAGAAAGGCCAGAAGCCCAGCGAGAAAGAAGGTCTGCCCGTTGAACATCAGCAGGATGTCCCCCAACGCCCCGAACGCCATAGCCAGCATCAACGTGGTCACCCGCCTTCCGCGAACGCCTTCCCTTGTCAGTAGCAGCCAGCAGAAGAGCGCCAGCGACGGCACAATCAGCGGCTTGGAGCATAACACAAGAATATTCACACCCAAAAGCTTGCCGAGCAGATTCGCCACGGACGAAAGTATGAATATCGCCGCCGCCAACTTTTGCGACACATTCAAAGACTTCATAACCAACTAATTATTAAGTAATCCTTAAAATCTATCCTCGAAAATTCTTCACAAATCTTTACCAACTTATTTTTTAACGCTTACTAAAGTCAAACAATCATATTCACAAACCATTGCCATGGTCATGTACCGTCGTCATTCCTCCAAGGACAACTTCCTTACTGACAAAGGAATAGGATGGATCGACTCCGGTTCGACATTCCGTCTTAACGTGGAGGCCAGCCTCTCCAGGGTCTTTCTCCTGTCCACCGGCGACAGCTCGCACTCCCACACCACAATCACATTCCATCCCAGCGCCTCAAGAGCGGCGGCCTCGGCAGCGTCCCGCTCCTTGTTCCTGCGGATCTTCTCCGCCCAGAACTCAACGTTGCTGTGCGGAAGCCTGAACTTCCCGCACCCCGGATGCCCGTGCCAGAAGCACCCGTTCACGAATATCACGGTGTGATACCTTCTAAGCACAAGATCCGGACACCCTGGAAGCCTCCTTGAATGCAGCGAGTACCTGAACCCCATCGAATGCAGCCCCCTGCGCACAACCATCTCTGGCCGTGTGTCCTTCCCCCTGATACGCGACATGCAATAATGCCGCTGCTCCTTAGTCATCGTGTCCGGCATGGCTGACCATCGCTAAACTTTATCATTAAAGTAACGCCTGACTATAATGGGCAATACTCTGACTTTTTTCACTATGACAATAATATTCAAAAATATCAACAATTGCAAACGTTGCTCGAGAACAAAAAAAGCCCGTCCCGAAAGAGACGGGGCGGGCGTGTCTGGCTGCTGTCTGTCAGACAGCAGGTGGTGGTGCATTACTTTTTGGTTATGCGGGCGGTCCAGCCGCCGCCGGGGGCCATGTGGATCGTTACCTTGCGATCGGCGGAAAGCTGGGCGGACTCGCGTTTGTAGTCGCGGGCGGCGCGGTCGGCGTTGATGCCGTCACGGAAGATTTCCATGGTCCAGTCACCTTCGCCAAGGAAGGAGAGATCAAGGGTTAGGTCGCGGGCAGTCCAGTCGTTTAGAGAGCCGACGTACCAGATGTCGCCGCTGCGGCGGGCCAGGGTTATGTAGCTGCCCAGAACACCGTTGACGGACACGCTCTCATCCCATGTCGTAGGGCAGTCGGCGATGAACTTGGTGCACTCCGGCTCGGCCATGTAGTTGGACGGAGAGTCGCACAGCATGTTCAGAGGAGAGTCGAAAACTACATATTCAGCAAGCTGATGGCAGCGTGTGCCCTGGCTCATCGCCTCGGAGTTGACCGGATGGTAGTTCCTCCTTGTGGCGTTGCGCATGGCGCCTTGCGTGTAGTCCATCGGGCCGGCGGCCATTCTGATGAACGGTACGGTGACATCGTAGGTCACCTGATCCACGTCGGACTTGCTCCACTTCATCTGCTCAAGGCCGAAGACTCCCTCATAGTTGATGACATTTGGATAGGTGCGGTTGAGTCCGACCGGCTTGAATGCCCCGTGGAAATCAACCAAGAGACCGTACTTGGCGGCGGTGGCGGCGGCGCGCCTGAAGAAATCCACCATCATCTGGTCGTCCCTGTCCATGAAGTCCACCTTGAAGCCTTTGATTCCCATTTCAGAATAGTGGCGGCAGACATTCTCCATGTCACGGTCGAAGGCATAGTAGCCGGCCCACAGGATGAGGCCGACGTTGTGAGCGGCGGCATATTCACAAAGCATCGGGAGGTCGATCTCAGGGACGATCTGCATCAGGTCGGCCTTCTTGTTGACAGCCCAGCCTTCATCGAGGATGACATATTCAATGCCATGCTTCTGGGCGAAGTCGATGTAGTACTTGTAGGTGTCGTTGTTGATGCCGGCGCGGAAGTCCACCCCGTAGATGTTCCATGCGTTCCACCAGTCCCACGCCACCTTGCCAGGCCTCACCCAGCTGTAGTCCACCGAAGGATCGGCGGGTGTTCCGAGCTTCCAGACCATGTCGTTGACGGCCAGGTCCGCATCGTTTGTCGTCACCATGATTATCCTCCACGGGAAAGACTCGCCGGCCGAGCAGGACGCGATGTAGTCCTCGCGCTCCCTGACAATGCCCTGAAGCATGTTGTGGCCGCCATATTCAACAGTCTTCGGGTACGGCGCGAAACGTCCGGAGAGGGTTGTGGCGTCGCCCTCGTTGTAGAGGTACATTCCCGGATAGTCCAGAAGGTCGGACTCGGTGATCAAAACCTTCATCCCGTCATCGGCGGAAACCGCTATTGGCAGGAAGGCGAGGCGCTCCTTGTTCCAACCGGAAAGAGGAGTGACCGTGTAGGTGTTCTCGAAAGAGTTCCAGTACTGACTCTCAAGGGTTTCCAAGTGCTGAGCCACGTAAGGGACATAGGCGCTCCAGTCCTTCGCAAAATTGAAGCGAGCCTTCTCCGACAGCACCTTGCCGTCTTTCTTCAGCGAGCTGACGAAGCGGTAGGCGACACCCTCGTCGTAGGCACGGAAAACAAGAGAGAATTCCTTGAATATGAGAGATAGCTCATTGTAGTTGTCACGAACCTCCGACTTCTTGTAGGCAACTGTCGGAATCACCTGATCCACAGCGGTTTTACGCACCTTGCGCACCTTGTCGTTCTCTCCGAAGACTATGCCGTCCGAAAGCGTCATCGAGATCTCCGACGCATCAATCAGGCCGACAGCGTCCCTTGAGACCGAATAGGAGATTGTCTTACCAACCACTACCGTGGCCGAGAGATGACCGTCAGGTGAGACAACCTTGTAGGATCCGTCCTTCGCGGACGAGGTGAAAGCAACCGTAAATAATGCGGCGGCTGCCAGTACAGTTCTGTATGTCATAATCGAAAAAAATTGTTTTGTCATTTCGCTTGATAAAGATACTAACATCTTCGGATAATTCAGCATGCTGAATCAAATATATTTGCAATAATCCTGTTGAGCAAGGCCTCCGGATCCTGATTGTCAATGGGGTCAGATCTTGACCTCCACCTTGTGATGCCCTGATTCCAGGATGGCTGTCCTGGAATTCTTCAGGACGACCTCGGCCTTGGTGCCGGCTGGAACATCTATCTCAAGGACGGCTGACCTGGATTTGGTGGTCTTCCGGGAGAGGGAGACGCTGATCCTGCCGTACTTAGTCTCGAACGAGGTCGAGGCGCGCCTTAGCCAGCCCATCTGCGGACGGACGGAGAAGGTCTCGAAGGCGGGAGTCAAAGGAGCCACGCCGCAGACTTTCTGGCCGAGCAGTATGATGTTGGCGCCGGACCAGGCATGGTTGCTGGAATTCGTCCAGTTCCAATGCTCATAGAGAGTCGAGCTTCGCTCATCCATGATCGTGGCCATTCTCCTTTTCATCCTGTCAAGAGCCGCGGAAGGCTCTCCAAGCACGAACAGGGCCTCCACCATGTACTTCTCCATGTAGGTCGAGGCCATGTCCGTGGTCTTCAGTACACGAACGATCGCAGGGTACTTGTCCTCCGAGGCTATCCCGGCAAGCACCGCCATAGCCTGAGGCCTGTCATCGGTACGGTCCCTGTAGGACGGACTGCGGTAGCCCTCGCCGGTCCAGTACAGCCTGTTGTACGAATCCTTGAGCCGCTCCATGACCGAACTGATCATGGCCACGTCCCCGGTCTTGCCAAGCAATCTGGCGAACTCCAGCTCGCCTTTCAGCGCAAGGTAATACAGACACGGCATCAAGGCGAGCTGATCGACCGGAGAGTCGGCGTCCGGCCAGTCCCAGTCCCCTGTCCTGTAGACCGGAATCCCGTTCTCATCAAGCCTCCAGACCTCATGCAGGTACTTTTTCATCCTGTCATAGACGACCGGGACGAAGGAATCGTCGCCTGAGTAGAAGTACTGCGCATGGAATCCGTACCAGCCCAAGGCGGCGAGCATCTGGGACGGCAGCTCGGCGGAGTAGTTGAACGCCGGCACAGGAGAGGACAGCACACCGTCCACCCTCTGCCAGTTCACCAGCTCGTGTATTCCCTTTACCGCCAGCGCCCACGACGACGGTGACAAGGAGTAGAAGGCCATTCCCAGCTCATTCACCTCGTCGCCCCACCACTGCGCCCTCTCACGGTCAGGGCAGTCCATGTAGGTGTCGCGCATGCAGACATAGAGGGTACGAACCGCCTTCTTCCAATATTCATTCAGGAAAGGGTCGTCACATTCGAACGTTCCGGAGATCTCGGTGTCGTAGCCGGTCTCCCTGTACTTCACGTCAAGGACTTCCACGTCGGGCGGAAGGATATAGAACATCTTGTCGCCGTTCAGCCAGCCGAGGCTCTCATATTCCTGCACACCATCTTTGGTGACATATTCAGCCCAAAGGCACTGCGTCTTGGCCAAGGCGACCTTGTAGTGGTCGGTCTGCAACCTGATCGTCCTGCCCGCCGGCGCCTTCACCTTCAGGTACGGCGTGATCTGGGCGTTGTACGGAAGTGCGCAGACCAGGGTGTCGCCCGACCTGCGAACCTCAGGATAGTCGAGCAGACCACTTGTCTTCCAAAGAGGTATGGGTCTTTTGACAAGCTTGCCGAAAGGAGCCTGGCCGACTATCACCGGAAGCTCCATCGCACTTCCGAGGCGTTTGGCGGCAGGGTCGCGCCAGTCAGGGATCTCCTTTCTGGCGTCATAACGCAGGTTGCTCTCCGGAAGACGGTAGTTGGCCTCCGGCTCCCCCGCGCTCGAATAGGCGCCGAAGACCGTCGCCTCCCAAGTCTTGTCAGAGAGGATCTCCAGCCCGGGAGCCTCCGCCTCGAAAAGCAGTCCCGCGAGTCCGCTGCCGGCATGGCTGAAACCGTTGCGACCGAAATACCAGACAAGGACGGAGATGCAATTCTCTCCCTTCCTCAGGAAAGGAGCGATGTCCACCTCGTCATAATAGGAGTCTCCGGGAGCCGGGCCACGCTTGAGGCCACCCTCGAACACGACCAGCGAGTCATTGATCCAGAGCCAGTACTTGGAGTCGGCGGCGATCCTGGCCGTCATCACTTCCGGGACTTCCGCCACGGTGACCTTCTTTTTGAACGCGAGCCAGGAATTAGTCTCGCTCCGGTACTCCTGTTTTCCTATCCAGCGGGCCTTCCACGCGGTCTCCCGGGCGGAAAGCGCGGTGGCCGCAAGCAAAATACCGGCGGCCACACAAACTATAAAACGACGAGCGCTCATCAGTCAACCTTGATTTTCAATGAATATGTTCCCGCGGCCAGCGTCCTTGGTCTGCCGTTGGAGGCCGTCACCGTGGCCGTTGTCCCTTCGGGAACCTCAACCGTGAGGGAAGCCACGCCGGACTTGGCCGAACGACGGCTGAGCTGGACACGGATCATACCGTAGTGCGTCTCCACGGAGGCCGAGGCGGTCTTTAAAGTACCCATCCGAGGCTTAACCTCGAAGGCTTTGAAGCCAGGAGCCGTCGGCTCGATTCCGCATAGTTTCTGGCTCAGGATGGTCAGAGGGCCGCCGCTCCACGCATGGTTGACCGTGCCGCCGCCGAAGCCTTCGCTGCCGATGCCCCAACCTTCGAACAAGGTCGTGTAGTCGTAGGCGAGCATCTTGGCGTAGCGGGATTTCATCCTCTCAATGGCGAAATCAGCGTGTCCCATCTGGAAAAGAGCCTCCAGGACGTACTTCTCCATGTAAGGGCTGGCGTGATGTTCCTTTTTAAGAGTCTCGAACAGAGCCGGATACTTATCCGGTGAGGCAAGGCCGGAAACAATGGCCATAGCCTGCGCCCGGTCATCAGTCTGCTTCTTGTAGTCCGGATCACGGTAGGCCGAACCAGTCCAATACTGAGCGTCAAAACTGTCGGAGATTCTTTTCATCAAAGCCTCAAGCATCTCAACATCCTTCTGCTTGCCGAGAATGCGGGCGAAATCCTTTTGAGACTTGAGGGCAAGATAGTACCAGCAGTTCGTCAGGACCTCGGTGTCGATGTCGTCGCCCCAGTCGCCCCAGTTCCAGTCGCCCGGACGGACGTTCAGAAGACCGTTGTCCTTGAATTCCCAAAGACCGCTTCCAAGCAGATAGCGCTCCACCTTAGGATAGACCTCGGCCACGAAGGTGCTGTCGCCGCTGAACCAGTACTGGGTGTGGAAACCGTACCAGCCCACGGATGCGAGCATCTGGAGCGGGAGTTCTATCACACGGTTGCCGGCCGGCACCGGAGAATAGATCACCCCGTTAGCCTCCTGCCAGTTCACCAGCTCAAGGATACCCTTTCTGGCAAGCAGCTGGCCTGACGGTGACAAAGCGTAGAACGCCTCTCCAAGTTCGTTCACCTCATCGCCCCACCACTGCGCGCGCTCGCGGTCCGGGCAGTCCATGTAGGTGTCGCGCATGGTGATGTAAAGCGTTCTGGCCGAGCGTTTCCAAAGCTCGTTGAGGAACGGGTCCCCGCACTCGAACGTCCCCGAGAACTCCGTGTCGTAGCCGGTCTCGCGGTACTTGAGGTCCACGACCTTCACTCCTGAAGGCACGATGTACCACACCTCGTGGCCGTTCATCCAGCCCAGGCTTTCATATTCCTGCACCCCGTCCCGGGTGATGTACTCGGCGCGCACGTTGTTCGCGCTGCCGCCGAAGTAGTTGTCGGTCATGATCCTGACCATCTCGCCGCCTTTGGCCTCGACTTTCAGGTAAGGAGTGACCTGCGCATTGTAGGGCAGCTTGCAATAGAGCGTGTCATTGGATTGACGCACAGAGACATATTCCTTTAGTCCATAGTCTTTCCACATCGGGATCGGACGCTCGGCCATCCGCCCCATCGCAGGCCAGGCCATCTCGTCCACATTGTCGGCTCCGTGCATCTTGCCGCGGACATCGAACCCAGGCATATTCCAGCCCGGCATATCCTTTCTCGCGTCGAACCTTATGTTGCTCTCCGGGAGCCGGTAGTTCGGATGAGGAGCGTCTGTGCTGCCATAGGCAGGATTGAGGGCGCAGACCCAGGACTGGTCCGAGAGAATCTCCAGTCCGGGCGAGACCGCCTCGAAGATCAGGGCAGCCTGGCCGCTGCTGTTGTGGCTGAAGCCCTGCTTGCCGAAGTGCCAGAGAAGGATCGCTATCGTGTTGTCGCCTTCCTTGAGGAAAGGGGCGATGTCCACCTTGTCGTAGTAGGTGCCGTTGGGGAACGGTCCGCGCTTGAGGCCTCCCTCAAACACAGCCAGCTCACCGTTGATCCACATCCAGTACTTCGAGTCCGCCGAGATGCGGGCGACCAGTCTGTCGGGACATTCAGAGACCTTGAACTCCTTGCGGTAGGAGATCCAGGTGTTGGTCGCGCTCTGGCTCAGGGATGGGGTGATCCAGTGAGCCTTCCAATCAGAACGGGACTCCGAGCCGGCCAGTGGCGAGCCTCCGAGAGTCAGTGCGGCCGCGACGGCGGCCATCTTGATAAGATTTGAAAGTTTCATTGTAATATACATTGATCATTGTTCTCGTGTCCGCAAAGGGACGAGCGCCCCTTTGGAAGGAGACAAAGATACGAATTTTCATCGATGAAAAGCGGGCGTTCGTCGATTTGAGTTGAAATTCTTTCCCGCCGACGTTAGTTTCGCATCCGGAACAAGATTCTTACGAACATGAAAGTACAAGCAATCATCCTAATCACCGCACTGACGGTCACAGGCATGGCCGCCGGCGCGCAGAACAAGAAATGGACACTGCAGGAATGCATCGACTACGCCGTGGAGAACAACATCTCCCTGAGGCAGAGCCGGAACGCCCATCTGTCCGGGCTTGAGGACACCTACCAGGCCAAGGCTGCGATGTTTCCGTCGCTGAACGCGTCCGCAAGCCAGGGAGTCACCAACAGACCCTTCTCCGAAAGCGGTAACAGCACCGTGGTCGGTTCGGATGTCTACAGCACATCAAAAGCCAAAAGCTGGTCAGGAAACTACGGCATTGACGCCGGCATGACGGTCGACAGCGGAGGCAGCCTGCGTACCGCCCTTAGGCAGAGCCGGTTGCAGAACTCTCTGGATTCGCTGTCGGTGGAGGAAAGCACCAACGATGTGGTGATCTCGATTGTAAAGGCCTACATGCAGTGCCTCCCGTGAGCAAAACCGCCCGTCCTGCGCACGAGGGAACCGCTCCGCATGCTCTCGTGAGCAAGACTGATCTTCCTGCGCACGAGGGAACCGTTCCGCAACCTCTCGTGAGCAAGACTGCCCTTCCTGCGCACCAGGGAACCGCTCAGCAAGATCTCGTGAGCAAGACTGCCCTTCCTGCGCACGAGGGAACAGTTCCGCAACCTCTCGTGAGCAAAACAGCCCGTCCTGCGCACGAGGGAACCGCTCCGCAACCTCTCGTGAGCAAAACCGATCATCCTGCGCACCAGGGAGCCGTTCAGCAAGCTCTCGTGAGCAAGACTGCCCTTCCTGCGCACGAGGGAACCGCTCAGCATGCTCTCGTGAGCAAAACAGCCCGTCCTGCGCACGAGGGAGCATATTCACTTAGCCAGACTTATCCTTCTGCCGGTCGCTGCCCTTCAGACGTGGTTGCCGCAGGATCCAGCTGGAAGATCTTTTCCATAAGGCCACTTCTGGGTAGAAGTCATGGAAGGGTCGCAGCCCTGGAAGCGGGCGACGTAGGCTTCCCACTCTGCCTGGCGGGGCAAGGTGGCGAGACGGGCGTTGTCCTTGACGAAATCGAAGTCATCGGTGGTGTCCATGATCATGAAGACCCGGCGTTCAAGGCGATAGATCTGCATGTCAAGGATGCCGACGGAACGGATACCCTCCTAAACCTCAGGCCAAACGTGCCGGTGAGCCTCAATGTGGCTCTCAATCATCTGGCTGTCCCCAACCAGCTCAAGTGTTTGACAATAACGTTTCATTATTATCTTAGAAGTTAAGCGCCCATGCCTAAAGCCGATAGCCTAAACGTGAGCTAGCTAAATGAAAGGAGCACATGCGTAGCTCAAGCCAAGCACTAAGGTGCCAAGCCAAACAGCTCCTACCCTACTCTACTCTTGTCAGATAGTATTAGTGGTGATGATAGTTATATTTTTGAACAAATATACTGATCGAAGTCTACTTTTGGAGGATTGCTGCCCATGCTTATCACAATACGTATAAAGTCTTCGGCTTCTTCTTTTTTCAACAAGCCGCGTTGAATAGCGTAAAACAGAAAATCGTTTGTGGTAAGATAAGTTATTCCATGTTCGTTACAATAATTGGTTATATCTCTGGTGTTGCTGCTGCCTACAACATCGTTGTGAAATTTGCAGTACACCATGCAGGCGCTTTCCCCTTTACCTAGATGCAACCCGCTTGTAGCCGTTAATCTGAAGTATTCCTTTTTCGCTTCTCCTGAAACATTGAATAGTACTTCGCGAATATCTATTCCATGAGATATCTGTTTGATTAATTCTGAAAGTATCAACATCGGAAGTTCCTTTTTTACAACATCGAGAACGATGTACTGAAATTCCGGAAATATCCTCGGTAGCAATGATAGTTTTCCCCCTCTGACGAAGTGATTGATTACGTCTGCATCAAGCACTATCTTAGTCTTTTTCTCTCCCATTCGATATCATGTTTAGCAGTTCCGTATAATGCCCTTCGGAAATCTTTCCCGTTTCGAAAAGCAATCTGGCTTTTTCTCCGAAATCTCCGATAAAAACGCCATCGTTTCCTGATTCGTACAATGATTTGTCGTACCCGTAATTCATAGCAGACTCTTTTACCGGTATCATTTGTAGCTCCTGACGTTTATTCTCGGAAATGACCCCTATATCTTTCAAGCGGATAAGCAGCATTGACCGGGAGACCTGGAACAACTGCTCTATTCTTAGGATGGTTGCGAGTTTTACATCATGCTGCAGTATTTCATCTGTGCTGAGCATCGCATACACTCCTTCTCTAGGAAGAAGCAGAACCGATGCGAACAAATCTGCGTTTTTTTCCTCCATAGTCGTGGCTCCGCTGCACATATGTGGTGTGGGATTTTCATCGAAATAAAGGTGATACAATTCATGAGCGATCGTAAAATGCTGTCGTCCTCTGGTAGAATTGCTGTTTATCAGCATGAACATTTTATTGCTTGGTGACTTGCAACTTATGCCAAATGACGTGCTGGACAACGGGCGATACATAATTGAAATCTGAAGCTTGCGCAATAAGGTCTTTACTTCTATTGGCTCGGACGGACCCAATTCATTCAAAGCACGAAATCTACCAGCTAATATTTCCGCTTGCTGTATTGATAGTTTTTTCATTTTGACAATAAGTTATCCATCATAAGAGAATTCTTCACCATACGCTTGAACGCTGCTACCTGCGCCATATCATCGGCAGATAAGTTGTCCACCCTAAATGCCGTAGTCAACATGTTTTTAACCACATCTGGATTCTCTTCATATAGAATGTAAGCATCACATCCATACAAGTCAGCTAAATTTTCCATATATTCCAGTGGCAACTCTCTCGTGCCTAATTCATAATTAGAATATGCAGAGCGATTTATCCCCAGAAATGAAGCGACGTTCTCTTGCGTGAAACCACTGACTTCACGCATCAATCTGATGTTTTTTGCAATTATGAGTCTTTCGTCCATGGCGTTTCCGTGCGCTTTAGTTGTTTTTAATCTGTGGCAAATTTACAAACAATTATACTGAATTCCAAATTTTTGCCACACTTTACAGATGAGCCAAACGCCCCTTGCAAATGTTTGCTTATCGGCTTGACCTTCCCGGCTCACTCGCCTTTCCCTCGGCATCCGTTCCCCGCGACACACCCTCCCCCGTGAATTCGAACGGTGCGTCTTAGGAGTTCACCTCGCCTTCCGCCGTGGGCAAAAGCCTACGATCTGTCACCCAAGAAGAACGCGTAACAGGATGACGGGGGCAAAAGAGCCCGATCCGCACACGTGGTTCCAACGACGGGGGCAAAAACCCGCAATCAGCCAGCCGCTCTCACTCCGGCAAGTTCCAGAATTATATCTCCCAACAGCTTATAGTTCTACCCTTCAGTAATAGAAGTGGCTTTCATTCATCCCGATTTGTCTGCGGAATACCCCGACATGTCGCTCTCAAGAAAGGCTGCCACTGACTTATGTGACAGCAGTCGCCAAGATAGCCTTAGTAGTAATATTCCGAACAGAAAAAGAAGTAATATTTCCTTTATTGTTCAAATTATTGCTATATTTGCAGCATGAAGATAGAATTAAGTGAAATAGGAACCATTCCAGTAACAACTTCAATCATTGAATCGTTATATCCGGAACTGAAGTCTGCCAATAAGAAAGTAACCTGGCTCGAAAAACAAGGGGTTATCATCAGACTGAAGCGAGGACTTTATGTGATTAACCCCGAGTGTTCAGGAAAGACTCTGTCGAGTGAGTTGATCGCCAATCATCTCTATACGCCTTCGTATATTTCCATGTCTACTGCGCTACGATATTATGGACTTATCCCAGAGGCTGTATATGTTCATCAATCAATGACGGTAAAGCACTCCCGCAGCTTTCAAACTCCGGTCGGCTATTATGACTACAAACATATCTCAAAAGAGGCATTCCCGATAGGAGTAAGGAGTATGTATAAGGATAATTATGCTTTTCTTATCGCATCACCGGAAAAGGCATTGTGTGATTTGATTGCCAATTCCTCAAAAGTCATTCTTCGTTATATGAAGGATGTAGAGGCATATCTTGAGCAGGATATTCGTATGGATATGGATGAGTTCTATAATATGGACGCAAACATATTTGAAGAATATATTAATGTAGGCAAAAAGGCTGATTCAATTTCGACACTTTTAAAATTCTTAAGACGATGAAAAATGAAATATTCGACAATATGCTCTCCCGTTATGATTTAACAACAGAGCAACAGAAAAGAAACGCCATATTTGAAGTAAACCAACAAGTGATACTTGCTGGCCTGTATGTCGGTGGCTTCTTTGAGTCGGCTGCGTTCTATGGCGGAACTTGCTTGAGAATCTTTCATGGCTTGCAGCGTTTCAGTGAGGATATGGATTTTTCATTGCTTACACAAGATGACAAGTTCGATTTCACGAAATATTTTCCTGCTATCATTGATGCTTTTACAATGGTAGGCCGTGAGGTTGAAATAAAGAAAAAAGACAAGAGGAATTTCGGAAAGGTCGAATCTGCATTTCTTAAAGACAATACCGATGTATATGATGTGACTTTCCAAACAGAGAAGTCTATAAAGATAAAGATAGAAGTAGATACTTGCCCACCGTTGAACTTCAAGACGGAACAGAAGCTATTGCTTCAGCCATATTCATTTATGACCCGTTGTCTTACACTTCCCGACTTGTTTGCAGGCAAGATGCACGCATTAGTATATCGTGCGTGGAAGAACAGAGTAAAAGGTCGTGATTGGTACGACTTTGAATGGTATGTACGCCATAATATACCGTTGGATTTTACTCATTTGGCAGAACGATGCAAGCAGTTTAACAATGAGAATATTACTCCAGAGTTATTCAAAGAGAAACTCATAGAGCGTCTCTCTGCGGCTGATATAAAACAAGTGAAAGAAGATGTGTTGCCTTTCGTGCGCAATCCAAAGGAACTTGACATTTGGTCAAATGATTATTTCGTGCAGTTGGCTGGGATGATGATAATGGGATAATCTTGTATTTACAATAGTTCGTTAATTGGGAATACTCAGGACTTTAGACAGCGCATTATGACGTTCATAATCCTTGATATATGCAAATATAATATATTGAGCGACAGCGCGTTAAATGTGATTTACGGGCTATCTGGCAGGGTCGGCGCCCCTTCGCGTGGAGGACCGAATGAAAGATTTTTGAGCGCCTCTGCAGAACCCGCAGAAGGCTGCAGACGACAGATTTTCGGCGGTCGGGAACACGACCTTGCGGCATGAAGATGATTTTTGAAAAAAGTCTCAGCGGGATGGTGAAAGCCTCGCGTCATCCTCGGTTTATGGTCAGGACAGGGGCCCCTGAGTAGTTACCCACCGCAGAAGTGCTTGCCGCGCACTCTGTCAGCATAACAAAGTCCGACCAGCAAATTTTACCTCCGACACGTTCAGGGTCTGTCAGCGGCCTTAAAAAACGGCCTTCATCCAACCGGATCGTCGTTAGTTCATAGCGATTGCATTCGCGTATGAGAACCTTCTTCACTCTGGGGTTGCGCCCGCTAAACACATATACGCTCATGGGCTTCCGGGGATTGTGACCTAAGTCTTCGCTGATGATTCCGCAAAGGCCGTCGATACCTTTCCGCATATCTACCTTGCCCGTGTACAGGTACAGCCCATATTCGCTCGTTATCGATATCATTGTCAGTTCAGAATCTTGCGGATTGCACTTATGACCTCCTCCACATCACCGCCCTTGCAACTCATAACCAGACCATTGTTGAACCGGACGCGGATCTCACAAACCTTCATCGGCTCATCGCGTTGCACCGATGATTGAGGCACATCTGGATTTACTTCTATGAAAACGGGATGCTTGTCCGCGATGATCTTCGCATCCATCTCGCTCTGACCTTCTCTCTCGCCAACTTGCAGAACTTCCAGTAGTCGTACCCCTCGTCCTCGCAAAACTTTTTCATTGAACGACCCCGGCCGTATCTGTGATACTGACGCAGCGCCGCTGCATAATTAACCACGCCCGACTAGGCGGATTCCTGTGCTGTTTGATTCTTTGTTTCCATTTGCCTTGAAATTTGATTTCGGCAAAGGTGAATCCTATTTTTCAAAAGGCAAGGCGGAGAAGGAGAAGTGAACGCTTACTGAAAGTTAACTCAAGTGGGTGGTTATCGCCGAAATGCCTGGGTGGTCTTCACCGAAATAATCAGTATTGACGGGTATGTATAACCATCCTATTTCTTTTTCAAACGGATAGAACCCCAAACCACTAGGCCAAAACTTCTGATAATTAAATGCATTAATTGATTGAGCATCATAATTGTTTCTACCTGGTCTTTCCTCTGAATCAATAGGAGCTATTTCAATAATCTGAATCTCGTTTTGAGAAGTCTCGTTCCTAATGCTTTTTAGAAAACTATTTATCAGATTACCACGAGGCTGATATGTTCCCCTCTTTATACTGTCTTCAAGAATATAAAACCATTCATATCCATGTATCTGAGGGATTACTATCCGTTTAATTCTATGCTGCTTTGACAGTTCTGCCAGACCATTGACATGATCATCATCAAAATGAGAGATAAACAAGATGTCGATATCAAGGTCTTTATCATCAAACAATGCCGATTCAATCGTCCTTTTAGGCTCGGCTCTTGTCGCTGATCCACAATCATATACAACACAATGAGTAGAGATTTCTCCTTTTTGATTAGGAATCTCAAAGATCTCTGTGTAGAAACCTCCTTGGCCAACAGGCTGAATCGTTCTTGTTACTGTATAACACATAGCAATGATAGTATGAAACAATTAGCGTAGGGTTTGTCGTTTAATGCTTACGATATGCGAGATGCCGTGTGCATTGCCACCGAAAAGTGAACAGGTGTCACCGGAACACTGATTCGGAATAGCCGGGAAGGAACACCCTATTCACCCCAGTATATCCTCCGGCCCGAGAGGGGCGTAAGCGCCGTCCTTGCATTCGATGAATACGGTTCCGGATTCAAGGCATTCGGTGTTGTGCCACTGGCCAGCAGGGACGCTGAAGCCCATGCAGTCGGCAGTGGGGGAGTTGGGCGAAGTGCCGGCGGCGGCGATGAAGCTTTCTCTGAGGCTGCCGTCAGGATTGAAATAGTTCTGCCGCACCGATCCACGAATCAGCACTACAGTTTCCGTTGAACGAGTATGCCGGTGAATCGGCAATATGGTCCCCGGCTCCAGGGCGTTGAGCATACGCTGGCTGCCGTCCTCTGCAGAATTGCGAAGGTCGAGGTTCATTCTCAGGCGGGGCGAGGCCTTCGCCCGGGCGCTGAGGTCGTCGAGTAGGGAAGTGGTGAGTTTCATATGCGGAAAAGCGATTATTTCAATGATGCGAGATACTCCTCATGCAGGTGGTAATACTTCTTTTTGAACAGCACATAGGCGAGTGCGAGCAGCGCCAGGGCGGCAGCAAGGTAGATCCAATGCCAAGCCACAAGCGACAGTCCAGTCGCGGCCGCAAGCGCAGGGCAGAGGTATATGAAGCCCAGCGACACAGCGAGCTGCAGCAGCGCGTAGAAGGACGCAACCTTCACATGCCCTATCCGCAGTTCATTGGCCATCAGCTGGTACGCATGCTTGCGGTGCGCCTCGCCCAGGTTCTCATGCAGCAGGATGCGATGGCATATGGTAAGGCATCCGTCCACGCCATAGACCAGCAGGAAGATGAGATATGTCACGTCGCCCGTAGCGAGAATGAGCGAGCCTATGAGGAAGAGGAGGATATTTGCCACGACTATTTCATATTGTTTGGCACTGAAATTATGGCCGAAATAAGTGTTGTACAATGCCAGCTCAGCTGAGCAGTGCAATAACGAAAAGTTGCGGAACAAAACACCGGAAAGTTGCGGAACAAAACACCGGAAAGTTGCGGAATAATTATTGGAGGATTTATTGTGTCCTGGCACGAAAAAGGCGTCCCGAAGGATGTCAAATCAATATCATATCAGTTTACTACGGATGACGTACGGGTTGATAGCTTTTCCACTTTGCTGGAATAGACAAATCAAAACCCTGCGCTTTCAAATGGACCGTATCAGGGAGAAGACTTTGTCTGAAACGACTTTCATAACGAGCAAGGTGGATAGGATTACCATTTGCCAGCAAAGCCAGATTATTAGAATAATGATTAGGAGGGAAATACACAAAGACACGCTGTCCAATACTCTTAGCAATCTCAACCGCAGGAATCATATCGCTGTCAGCAGAAACCACTATAGCAATATCACAGTTCTTCTCATATGCATCCGCAACGATTTGCGTCACAATACGGGCATCTGTTTCCTTCTCTTCGTGTGAATGGATTACATTACCACAATTAAAGCACGTGATATCCTTGGGAATGTAGTTCCCAAGGATTAGCTGGAACTTCGGATTCTCCTTGTTCGCTTGAAAAAAGGCATATTGCCTTGTGTTCTTACCTGGATTGTTCGTCGGGCGAGCAGAGAAGTACTTCACCGCTACCAACTCCTGCCCAGGTTTCATAAACCGCTCGAAGAATCCAACGACATCAAGCCAATAGTACTGTTTCCAGCGCCGTTCCGAGCGAAGGCCATAATAGAAGTTGAAGCCATCTACATAGACGATTACTTTCTGTGTGTCCATATTCTTTCTTTAAAAAAATAAGCCACCCCGAGAGGTGGCAAGCCTTAGCCTTTTTCATCTAAGGGGGATAATTGTGTCACAAATATATGCATTTTACTTCTAAAACCAAAACTATTTCTTTAATTCTTCTTTAAAACCCTCCTGGGCCGACTCTTTCCGCTGATAGCGATAGACCGGTTCGCCAATCTCTTCAAGCAACTGGTCCAGAGTGTGTTTCCGGGAAATGGCATTCCCGTCGATGAGGCCGGGACGGACGGTGACACCTACATTCCCGCATCAACTGACGAACTTTATGTGCTCAGTTTGAAATGAGGGGTCCTCCCCCGCTTCAGGCACATTTACGGTCATGCCCGCAAAAATAGACTTCCGCACAGAGGCCAACAAACAATCTTTTAAACCCTCTCAACCCTAATTGGCAATGCCGCTATAGCCAGCTCATTTTCTGCACTAAGCGTAGGAGTATTGACATATAGCCGCTGAATGGCTCTGCTAATACCGACATAATACACACGGTGAGCTACTTCATCATCCAACTGCGGAGCAAGCATAAAGGCCAAGTCTTTCTCTTCGTTCAACACAACAAACACATTATCAAACTCATCACCTTTAGATTTATGGATGGTCTTATGTTTGGTGTCAGCGTCTGCTCCTTTCACGCCCAAGGCGGCATCGCGATACTGGTGAGTCTCATAATATGTTTTAGCATCGCCTCTTCTAAACCCTTTCAATCCGAGTCCCAACTGGCTGTTGACAAAACTGAAAAAATCCATAAGCGACCCATCCTTAAACTCATCATAACCCGTCAGCAATCGCCGCAGCAACACGATGGTCTTTGTCCGGTCATCATCTATCATATCCAACTGATGCCAGGCATTTCGCAAATCACTTATTCGGGCATATTCTACAGCTTTCAGCAGTGCCTTAACCACGTATTGGCGTGTAGCATCGCTGTCAAAATCATCATCCAATATGTTGACGGCTGTTCTCGCACCGTTTCTTGTACGCATTGAGTTTGCAATGATATTTGGAAAAGCCAATGAACGAACATCGTCTGTGCCACTCCTTTCTAGTGACCACTGATAGCAGTTCAGCATATCACCCACTACGAGCACAGGAACCTCACCCGTCAGTCCGCTAAGATGGTCTTGTTGGAAATCTGTGCGTATAGCATTAAGCAGGGTTACGATTTGCTGTGTACTGCGGCGGTTTCCGTGAATCTCATACTCCTGCATTCCGGGGACAGTAAAGTTGTCAAACTGTCTGGCTGTAGCACCCACAAACTCATAGATGGCCTGCGCCTTGTCACCTACAACCCCGACTATGGTACCCTCGTTGCCCATCCGCTGCAAGAAGTCCACCACAAAGGGTATCGTATCCTGAAACTCGTCAACAAAAAAGTAGGGATAGCGGGCTTGCAACAACTTATACGCTTGGGGGTATTTCCCGAATATCAGCCACGACACATATAGAATGTCATCATAGCTCAATTCTCCCTGCGACCACAGATACTTTTTAAAATACACATATGCATCATTCGGTATTTTGTATTGTTTCTTCCGCTTTTGTGCCGGTTGAGCATATTTAGGTTTAAACCCGACAAACTGATGATTATCGTAATGCCAACGACAACGGCTCAGAGCAAGACTAAACAATTCTGCATCAATCCACAACTTCCCCATATCACTCAACAGCTTGTACGCAAGTCCATGTGACATATAGTTGCTCTCATCCACCACTATTAGTCCCTCCGTTTTCAGGCCTATTTCATCTGCCACCAAATAAGCATAGGGCTTCACCACGTTGGCAAACAAGAAACTGTGTATTGTCGCCACTTCCACGCAGTCGTTGTCATAATGCAACCGATGACTGATGGTGTCAGTTCCCACATTAGTATAGGTAATACAGGCTACTTTCTTTACGGCGCCAAGTTTATTGGAGTGGGCTATCACGTCCCGTATGTGACCAATCAGCCAATGGGTCTTTCCCGCTCCAGGACCTGCACTTACCTTAAATGGAACGTCTATAGGTATTCTGTCTTCCGAGCTTATGACAACAGCCATCGCAGTGCTTCTTCAATATATTGAGGTACGTGAAAGTCAAATCTGTCCGCAGGTGCCTTTTTCAGATTATTTTCCAGCACCACATTCAACTCCAAAGCATTGGCTCCTTTGCAGACAGAATTAAGATAACGCGAAGCAATGATGGCTTTGCGCTTTTCATCATTAGTCCAGCCACAAGTTCTGATTGCATCCTTTATTCGTTTGTTCTCGTCGCTTTTTCTTAAAATGTTGTCCAGCATCGTATCAATATTCTGTTCTGCCATTAGGCGACGCAATTCATTCTTGTTCTTCACCGACACTGTAAGCAATGATTCACAATCGGAATTCTCTCTCATCAAGTCATACTCCAGTGTCCTGCCGTATGTGACATCTTGTCTGAAGAAACGGATGTTTGGATGAGCTGCATATTGTGCCATCTCCGCATCACCATGATGCTGGTACTGACTGTCAGCCTTCACGCCATACTCATACGGATAGCAGGCCTCATAATCCTCTGCATCGTTTTCTTTCTCCACAGGATCTATGTCTGTGATACAGGCTACTTGCTTATTGATAGTATTGGGTTTAGTTGTGTCAAACAACTTCAAGAAGTGGCTGAAATACCTTCCACCCATATTCACCACCAGCACGTGCGCGTCCGTTAGGTTATAGCCCAAATACTTGGCAAATATCGGCAATAGTAGTTCCTCCGCCACGCCCTCTACAAAAATCAATTTGCTGGCAAAAAACATATCAGCACGAGTGGCATCCAGAAAACGCTGCACAAACTGTTTTGAGTTCTTGTCCTCGGTTGAATCGGTAAACACCTCTCTTGGATAACCCACGCTCAACAGTCCTAAGGCAGGTGTTGTCAAGCAGATAAGATCATCTGTTTCCACCGCTGATGCAATCTGTGTGCTATGCGTTGTGATAAAGGCCTGGCGAATGTGCTGATTCTGCTTGTTGTCTTGTAGGAATTGCAAGAACTTATACTGCATAGCAGGATGCAGATGAGCCTCACACTCTTCAACAGCTAAGAATGACAGCAATTTCGTGTTCCGCTTCATAAACGAGCTATTGGCCTCCGCTTGCATCTTTGCCAAAAGCAGTGACATAAATATCAGGTTATTGTAGCCCAAACCATTATAAGTGGCAGGTATCTCAATCCCTGCAGCATACTTGATAATCAAGCGAAGTGCAGAGAACATCTCGTTCTCTGTCAAGTCTCCATCAAAATCAGGATCAGCATTGTTAAAGGTTGCACCCGCATCCTTTGCATATTTCAGGAAGATGTCCTTACCTGCTTGAAGTCTGTCTTGAAGCGTTGTCATCAAAGGCATTGACTGTGCCAAAAAAACATCGCGCAATGTTTTCAATTCTCCATTCTTCACGTCATCATCCTTTGTCGCATCATTCTTCACGTTGTAGTCGATAAAGAAGTTCAACACCTCGCGCAACAACGGGTTGTATCCGGCATAGAGGTCACGGCTCACATCGCGTATGGCATCCAGAAACTGAAAGTCAATCTGTCCAAGTTTACCCCTCACGTTTACCGCCTGTGCTCCACCACCCAACCGCTGGCTCTGGTATTTGCGGATATAGTCACGATCGATGATTTTCCAAATTTCCTTAGCCGTTGTGGCAGCGGCCACATCAGCTAGGTAGTTATCTTCCTCATCCGCTGTCAGCGCATAACTATAACTCATTTTCGCCTCAGTGCTGAGTTGCGGGTCGGTCATAATATCAGCAAACAATCCAATCTCTTGCGAGTCATCCCGTTCTCCGTCACTTCTATGCAGTGTGATAGTGATGTTCAACCTGGGCGACTGCGCTTGTAGCACTGCTATATCCGTCTCATAAAACAGGTCATTCGTATGCAGGTCTCGGTGAGTGTAGTAGCCCAACACCAGCCCCAGCGCACGGAGCAGATTACTCTTCCCCGTGTTGTTATGCCCTATAATCACATTCACTCCCTCGTGGAACGGAACCTTCGCTTCCTTGAAGTTCCGGAATCCTTTTATCTCTATCTCTTTAATATACATTTCACCTAAACCTTTTCAGCTTATACCTCTAAAACTATCTGATTTTACGCTAACAACAATACTATTACATCATCCTTCTTACCTCTTCCATCGCAGTGGCAATATCTTCGATAGCCACAGCTCTTCCCCACATCCTGTATACGTAGGGATTGTCGTTTTTTGTTTTTGTTTTGACCGAAGCAGCCGACGGATCCCATCCATTTCTGCGTTCGGTCCATCAAATTTACGTTTTTATATCTCATTCCGATCGGTTCGGCCGGATTGTTTGTCCATTTTCAATGGCAGAGGCGTAGTTCCCCTGTGAAAGCACGTTTCCATGTGCATGTTTTCGTTTCAGGCTACCTGAGATCCGACGACCGGGGTGATGACCTTCATCTTTCCGGTGTGCTCTATGCAGCGTATGGTGCGCATTTCTGCGAGCACAGCTTCGGTTGAAGAGAACTTCTTGCGCAACACATCGTCCTTCTGCCATACGGATAGTACTTATGAAGCAAGGATGAGTCCGACGAAATATATGAACATGCGGCCACTTTTTCCGCCCTCGGATCAGGTCCTGAGGCGGTCGTAAGGAGCATCGTATGCCAATATGCTGTCATCTGCATTGAAGCTTATCTCCAGCAGATTGATGTTCACTGCCATCCAAATCTAAACAGTGATTGCCACCGAAATTGCCCAGGTGTCGCCGGGACGCTGATCGGGGATAGTCGGGATTGAGTAGAAATCCTCGCACGGCAGTAATATGACACTAATACACACAACCCTAAAACAAGGGAGCCGAACGGCTCCCTTGTTTTATTTTACAATCGCCTCCTTGATGCAATCTACAATGTAGCGGACATCATCATCTGTAACATATGGGCCTGCTGGCAGGCAGAAGCCAACTTTGAAGAGGTCCTCTTCCACACCGTTGGTGTATACCGGTGCACCTTCATATACAGGCTGCTTATGCATTGGCTTCCAGGTAGGGCGTGCTTCGATTTTCTTGCCGAGCATAAAGACGCGAAGCGCCTCGACATTCTCATTCGGCTGGCAATCGGTTGTAGCTGAGTCCACCTGATGGATAACGCCGGCAGCTCCGCCGACTGCGGTCTTGATTACCTCCTTGTAAGCGTTCTCCTGTCCCTGGATATGCACCTCAGGATCAAGAGTTGCCGCACAGAGCCAGAAGTTTGCATCGAAACGAGGGTCTGCAGGCTGCTTGTGGATATGAACCCCCGGAACATCAGCAAGGAGTTCCTCGTAGAGGGCCTGGACGTGCTTGTGATGAGCGATATGCGCATCGAGAACGGTCATCTGGCCGCGGCCTATACCGGCGCAGACGTTTGACATGCGGTAGTTGTAGCCGATGGCTGTATGCTGATAGTAAGGATATGCATCGCGGGCCTGGGTGGCATACCACATAATCTCGTTGGCTTCTTCAGGATTGCGACAAATGAGGGCACCGCCGCCGGAAGTTGTAATCATCTTATTACCGTTGAATGAGAGCACTCCGTACTTCCCGAAGGTGCCGAGCACCTGGCCATTGAAACGGGAGCCCATTCCTTCGGCAGCATCTTCGACAACCGGGATTCCATATTTCTCCGCAATTGCAAGGATCTTGTCGATGTGGTATGGCATACCATAGAGAGCTACCGGAACGATGGCCTTGGGATACTTGCCGGTCTTCTCCTTGCGGTCAAGAATTGCCTTCTCGAGAAGCTCCGGATCCATGTTCCAAGTCTCCTTCTCGGAACCAATGAAAATCGGCTTTGCTCCAAGATAGGTAATAGGATGAGAGGATGCACAGAAAGTGTAGCTCTGGACACAGACCTCATCGCCAGGGCCTACGCCACAGCCGATAAGTGCAAGGTGAACGGCTGCAGTTCCGGCGGAAAGGCACACAACCTTGCGGTCAAGCGGCTGGCTGCCGTCAGTCTTACTATTGGCAAACGCCTCAAGGTCCTTCTCAAAGGCATTTACATTCGGTCCCATTGGGACAACCCAGTTGGTGTCAAAGGCTTCTTTGACATATTTCTGTTCCCAGCCCTCTTCGCTCATATGAGCTAGACAGAGGTAGATTGTTTTTCTTTCTTCTGACATAGAAATAAATATTTGTTTACACATTAAATAATTCAAGGCTAATCCGGGATTGAATTTTTCCTGATTTCGTGACAATCCAAGCCAACAACCACAACCCCATCTCCCACATCATGACGGACAAGAGAACCGGCACCGATTACGGTCCAGCGTCCAATTTTCCTACATTGGAGAACCACTGCCCCCGGGCACACATTTGTTCCTTCACCAATGATACATTGTCCACAAACTGTCGAATGAGGACAGACACTGGCGAAATCGCCTACGACAACCTCATGACCGACAGAGGCGCCAGTATTTACCACGCAATGACTGCCTATCTCGGCGAATGCATTTACTATGGCACCAGGCATTATGACAGTACCTTCACCAACTTTCGCATAAGGAGAAACCACTGCAGATGGATGAATGGCAGTACAGTAATGCACACGTTTGGGTTCAAGTTTCCTAACCAGATTATACCTGGTCTGACTGTCTCCGATAGCCAGTATCAAATCACATCCATAAGGGACGTCATGAATAACCGGTAGTCCATCTTTCTCTAAGATATCAACATTATCATCAATGAACCCCTCCACAACGCCCCCACTTAATTCAACAATATCTCTTATTACTCTGGCATGGCCGCCTGCACCGTACAGATACATTCTCAATAATCCTTTATTTTGAAAAACATTTGTTAACGTAATGTCCCGGACAGACTACATATCCTTCCGCCTCAAGTCTTTTCAGGAAATCCAATGATATAGCAGCATCTTTTTTGTTGCTCCTCGGAAAAGTCGCAACTGTCCTTATACCAGGTATATAGGCATCACCGGTAAATAGTTTGTCGTCAACGATAAAACTGAAAGATGTCACATCATGTCCAGGAGTATAAACAGCTCTGATTGTTTCTCCATCAAATAGCGGGTATTCTCCCTCTTCCATTATTTTTGCATTCTCGGGATATTTGAACACAAAGGGCGTCAACTCCGGGTGATACTTCGAGAAATTCTTCTTTGTATCAACCAATGCGTCAAGCCCTTCTTTGTTGGTAAACACGAGGGTTGACGGAGAGTATTCAAGGAGAGCATTCAGTCCATAGATATGGTCATAATGAGCATGGGTAAGGAATACGGCTTTGACTTGTTTTCCCAGTTTATCAAGCATAGGAAAAAGTTGTTCACTATACCCGCAGTCTATCATGAAGCAATAATCCACATCATTCGAATAAAGGATGTAGCTTATTGACCCCATCAATGAATTTACAATACTCTTTAGAATCATCTAGCCGTATATCCTCCGTCCACAATAAGATTCTGTCCTGTTACCCATCTTGCCGCATCACTCAAAAGATATATGCAGGCATTTGAGATATCAGAGCACTCACCGAGACCAAGAAGATGTTTTTCTTCCAATTCCTTGCGCAACTCCGGATCAGCCATGTGAGGCAAATTCTTATTGATTGGTGTCTCAATAGCGCCAGGACTTACTACATTGACACGTATCTTATTCTTTGCAAGTTCACAAGCCATTGAACGGGCCGCTGCTATCAACGCACCCTTGGTGGCACTGTATAGGGTTTTACACTTATCACCGACAAGTCCCATGATGCTGGCAAAGAAAATAATGCTGCAGCCACCGTCTTTATCGTAGTTCCCCATACGGGTAACTTCCTTTGAGAGATTGATAGCGGAATACACATTCGTATGAAAGAAACGGTCCAGCATCTCATCGGTTATCAACTTCAGTGGCGTTACCGATGAAATACCGGCACAGTTCACTAAACCATTGATTTTCCCGACCTTACTGACAACATCTTTGATAGCATCCTTAAGTCCATCGGATTGTGACAAATCCCAAGGAAGAATCAAGTGACCCTCCCCTGACATCTTACTGAATGTTAACTGAAGGCGATCAATGTTACGGCCTATCAGAACAACACGTGCACCCATCAAAGAGCAATCGATGGCACACTGTGCACCAATGCCAGAACTGGCACCTGTGACGACAATGACTTTGTTCTCTAAAGAAAATGGATTATAACTCATTGATCTTCTCTATTTGGATGAGTCGCAGATTCTTCAGACTCGCCTTCAATCGGAGAGTAATCGCGGCAAAGATATTCATCTACCGGTTGACCATTGGCAACCTCTACAATTTCAGAGATTCTGGTATCACAGAATGAAACGACTCCTGTCGCCCAGGTCATCCCAACTCCGAATGCACTTAACATAAGTGTCTTTCGCCCATTCATTTTGCCTTTCAGTTCAGACACGATTGTTAAAGGCACAGAAACTGAAGATGTATTACCGAATTTCTCAATCGTGTGAGGAATCTTATCCAAATCCAGCTTCATCTTCTTGGCAATATAGGCATTGATGAAATTATTGGCCTGATGAAAGCAAAAGTAGTCGATATCATCAACTGTCTTTCCCGCTTCCGCCATTGTCCTTTTTATATCGCGCGGAATCTCTCTGATAACGAAGTTAAACACATCGCCACCCTTCATATACCCCTGTTCCTCGCTGCGCATATTGCCGTATTCATCAACGACCCTTTCCTTCAATGTTTCCGGAGTTGACATGTGCCGATATCCACCAGCCTTAATCATTATCAAGTCGGCACGAGATCCATCAGTATTAAGAGAAAGAGTTGTTTCGCCAAATTTCTCACCCTTCTCTACAAGTGCTGCAATGCCGCCATCGCCAAAGATAAAAGCACTTCTACGATCCCTCGGACCATACACCTTGCTGCGTGTTTCTCCATCCAATATAAGTGCCTTTCGGATTGAGCCAGTCTGCAACATACTATATACGATGCTCATACCATAAATAAAGGCCGAGCATCCGAGATTCACGTCAAAAGCAATACAACTATTGGATAAACCCAAGCGATGTTGAAGAGTACAAGCGGTAGCAGGCATTCGATAATCCTGCGTCTGACTGATAAATACCAACAGATCAATCTCCGAGCGATCAATCTGATTGTCAATAATCAGCTTTTGGGCAGCAGCAAAACAAAGGTCTGATGAGCAAGTCTGTTCGTCAGCAAACCTGCGCTCATAAACGCCAACCTTCTCCACAACCTCCTTCACCTGATCTTCCGGAAAGAATTCGGTGTACTTCAAGTTATCGATTACACGAGAGGGCACGGCACCCGCCATAGCGGAGATGCCGATGCCACTGAATTTCATTATTGCCATAAAGAGATACTTACTTGCTTTTCTCTATATATTCTGCAATGGCGCCCAATGTCTTCAAAGTCTTGAAGGTTGGCATCTCTATCTGCATATCATATTCTTCATCAATCATTGCGATAACAGAAAGATATGCAACGCTATCCCACTCATCAAGATTACGGAATTCGGTTTCCGCAGTCAAATCTGCTGAATCCACTTCAATCGCTTCTGCGAATTTCTCAATAAAATCCTGTACGTTCATAACAATGTAATTAATGTTCGTAAATATTATAATAAATTTTAAAACTCAACTCTTTTGGCCGGATTCCCCATATAAAGGTAACCATCTTTTGTCTTTCTAAGCACATAGCTGCCAGCTCCGAATCGGCAGTTATTGCCAATTTTCAAGCACTGGGAAACAAACACCCTTGCACCGAAGAAATTACTATTTCCGACTACTGTCTGTCCACTTATTCGAGTCTCTGGAAACAGAACATTGAAACTGCCCAGCGAGGAATCGTGTCCCATTGAGATATTTCCGTTCAAAATATTGAAGTCCCCCAAGCTGGTATTACAGCTAAAGCGACATCCAAAGGTTATGATATTCCCCTTCCCCATTCTTACACTTTCCTTGTCAAAGAAAAAGACATTTGGAGCAATGATATTTGGAAAATCAACGTTCTTGTTCGAGATCTTTTGAGACAAAGATTCAACAACACGACAATTTCCAATCGCAATGACGACAGAAACGGGTTTATCCCAGGAATTAACAGTATCAATATTTCCCAAAACCTTCCCGTACCGACATTCCGTCCCTACAGCTACTCCATCATCAATATACCCCAATAGATTCCACCTTGGTTCTTCAGCATTAATATGATTTATCAAACACGCGACCTCATGGCCAAACCCACCAAAACCATAGATCAACAAATCCTTTCTATTTTCCATATACATATCTCAAAAATTCTTTTTTTCTGCCTATATGATCAGCATATTGGTTAATAAACTGTCCCCAATTACACTCAATCACAACCCATCCCTTCTCCGTCAATGCCATATCCCAACCTATATAAGGATGGTTGGTCCTCTGAGGCATATTTATCTATAGCCATATCCTGACTTCTCCTGTAAGATGGGAATCGCAAGAGCACCGGTAAGGCATCAAGTCCAAAGGCATAGTAAAGGCGAGAGAAGAAACGACTCTGCCTCAATTGTTTTCGCAGGGAACGAATATTCATAGCAAATAAACTCATTAATTATGTCCGTTAAACGGTTCAGTAACTACAAAGCCGTCCTTATTGATGTCGGCACGCTTCAAGACTTTCATCACTGTCATAAAGAGGATCTTGATGTCCAACAATAATGAACAATGCTCAACATACCAAACATCCAACTCAAACTTCTTTGTCCAAGAGATGTTATTACGACCATTGACCTGAGCCCAGCCGCTCATCCCGGGTGTCACATCATGGCGATGCCTCTGGGTTTCATTATACAAAGGCAGATACTTTGGCAGCAGAGGCCGAGGGCCTATAAAGGCCATATCACCTTTAAGGATATTGATGAGCTGTGGGAGCTCATCGATGGAGGTGGAACGGACAATCTTTCCGACTTTTGTCAAACGGTCAGCATCCGGCAACAACTTGCCTTCGGCATCACGTTCGTCCGTCATTGTCTTGAACTTAATCGCCTTGAAAATCTTTTCGTTCTTACCAGGCCTGTCCTGCGTGAAGAAGATGCCCTTGAAACCATTCTTGTTGGCGAAGAAGAGGAGAATCATCGTTGCCAAGAAAACAGGGGAGAGAATGATAAGCGCTATCAAGGCTCCGATGAAGCCAATAGGGCGCTTAACTAGAGAAATATAGGCTTTTTGAGATTTGCTAAGCATAGATTTTTGTTTATTATTTCGAACATTAAATGCTCCTTATTGTAAGATAACGGTCAATAAATATGTTGTTAAAACAACTTCGCTATTTCCTCTTCATACGCCTTTACAACTATCTCTCTATCAAACTCCCTTTCCACTTTCTGTCGAGCAGCCAATCCCATAGTTTTTCTCTCATCATAAGACAAGGAAAGAAACTTGTGTACCTTTGCGATTACGTCATCAGCATCCTGTTGACGAACGATGAATCCTGTCTTGCCTTCATCTACTATCTCGCCACATCCGGGGCGATCTGTAGTGATAACAGGACGTCCTGCGGCACAAGCCTCCAACAGCACATTACTCATTCCTTCCGGATAAAATGAAGGATGAATCAAACAGGACGCATTCGCGATGAAAGGCCGTACATCCGATTGAGCACCATGATACACCACAATTCCTTGATCCGTCATACATCGAAGCCTTTCCTCATAGTCACCCTCGCAACCACCTAAAATATGAAATTCTGTGTTCGGATAGTCTTTACGGATTACTTCCGCTGCAGCTAAGTATTCATCAATGCCCTTCTCCCTTCGTATACGGCTAATAAATAGGAACCTTACAGGCTCGCTCTCCTGTGGATAAGGCTTTAAAGAATGAAAGGAAAGATTTACTCCTGACCCAGGAATCAGTCTAGTCCTGCCTTTCACCATGCCCCGCTGAATGCAAAACTGCCGGTTTGCATCATTCTGGAAGAATACAAGATGAGTTTTACGCATACACACCTTATACAATAGGATGGTAAACTTCTGTAACACGCCAGGATATTCTACTGCCGCGCCCAATCCCGTAACATTTGCAATCTGAGGCACCTTACATAGTGCCGTAGCTAATCCGCCATAAAGGTTCGGTTTGATGGTATAGCTGAGCACCACATCCGCTTTCACCTGCTTGATAAGCCTTCGGTAATATAACATCAACTTGACGTCGGCAATAGGATTCATACCTTGCCTATCAAATATTGTATCTATGATGTGGCAACCGATGTTTTTAAACCAATCCACCTTCTCTTCCATGCCTTTTATTGGACTGGAAATATATACCTCCCAACCCAAATCACGGAATCGCTGAAATACCTCTTTGCGAAAACTGTGAAGTCCAACTAAACTGTTTGACAGAACTAAAATTTTCATATAATAATTCGTTTTATTCTTCTGTATTTCCAAACCTTATGGTACACCAACCAGACAGGTGTCCATAAAACCTCTGAAGGATAGTGTATCAACAGATGCATGCCATGTTTCGCCATTCTGCGCATCTTTCCATAGCCTTTATATCTTCTATCCCCCTGTCCGAAGTTCCCTGTATGCATTATCTCGTCAAGAAAGAACTGCCCTTCCTTCGCATCAGGAGCACATAGCATATATTCCTTTTCCAATCCGAAGACATGCTCCAATACCCACATCACAGCCGCAGTAAACCTTTTCATTCCGATTCGCTTTATCAGCCTTATTTCCTCCTCTCTTGCAGGAGATGGTTGGGAAGAGGCTTTCAACACATAATAATAATCCATCAATTGCCTGAGTCCAATTCCCTCAAAGAGAAAGTGTCTGTAGATGTGAGTGAGAATAAAAACACGATTGAACTCAATTGGCGGTACCGCAAACCCTTTGTCGGTCATAACGAAGGAATCAGCGCCAAAAGAATCACACCACCTTTGCAGTCGCCTGTCGTCGAATAAGTTTCTCATCAATGTTGGCCGATGGTGCAGTTCCACTTCAGTATCAGCATACATATTATAATGGAACCGGTGGTAGGCAATATCTTTGGTTGGTTTTGTCTTTTGTACAAAATCGTTTACGACATCGAATCCCCCTTTCACCCAGACGTCAATGTCCCCACTCTGACGCAATATCCCTAGTGTTTCATTCGTAGATCCATACAATTCAGCCACTCCTTGTCCTTTCAATACGGCACAATCCAGTCCAGCATTGTTCAGCAAAGCCCATACTTCAGCCGTCTTCTTGTCCATATCCTCGTTACGCTGTTGTATCTTTGCAGCCATGGCAAGCCATTGCATGAATAGAGGCTTTGGTATTCCAGTTTGTGTTTCCTTCGTTCGTTTGACTCCGATAAAACAAATGCCCAATACCGCCTGGCTCTCCGCCATGCGGTACAAGGTCTCCCATTCCTTCGCTGTAAGAGTATGTGACAGGCAGGTTTTCCTACCTATCGCAACCTGAATTAATTCGAAGAACAAATCTTGCATTCGTGTATAGGATTAAACATGGATAATAACCTCTATTCTAAAACCCAATAGTTCGTTGCTGATTTGTGGGCCTCGAGGCACTCGGATTGGTATTGCATAAGTAGGTTTGAGGATGTCATAACTTAAAGTGTTAGAGTACTCTAAGCTACTAATAATCAGCGACTCATGCAATACTTTTATTGTCTAATTATCAATATTTTAGACATTATTTAGAGCCTTTTCTCGTCATTTCACCGCTTGCACAAGCGGCAGTTATTGACAGTATTTAAATGAACTTTTATATAGTGAAGCCGGATAGCCGGCTTCAATTGTTTAACTTTTAGCGCGGTAGATTTTTACCGAAATATTGTTACTGAAGACTAAGAAGTTTCTATAATTCTTAGATTGGATCTTTGTATTTTATAACCCTTGCAGGATTGCCAACCACTACAGCATTGTCCGGAACATCCTTCACCACCACAGCACCGGCTCCAATCGTCACATTATTGCCGACAGTAATGTCACCAATGATGGCTACATGACATCCGCAGGTCACATTGTTGCCTATACGAGGTCTTCTACCATTTTTCTTACCAATGGTAGTGCAATGAATGCAGCAGAAGTTATCACCTATCGACTCTGCATTGAGGATTGTAGAGTATGGATGAGCATACTTTAATCCCTTTCCGACCTTTGTAGAAAACGGTACCCAAAAGTACTTATCCCCAGGCCGATACCAACTGATTAGCAAATCCCAGGCAGGGCCAATACGGTAATAGAACACATGGCGAAAATAGCGATTGTTATGCAACTGATACAAAAGCTGCAGGAATGTTGGTATTTTTATATTGATCTGACTTTCTATAGCCCTTAAATCGCTGATTATCAGTTTTCTTTTACCCCCCCCTATAACCATAAACACAAGAAGATGAGGGATGTAAAGCCAACCAAAGAGCATTGCTCCAGCGAGACGCAATGAATCTCTGATTTTTCGTTTGTCCATTATCTGAATATTTTTGAAAACTCTTCTTTGTAACTATGGTAATCAAAGCCTTCAAAAGACTTGCAGGCTTCTTTCATTTTTATTTTTTCAGCAGATGACAAACTCGCAGCCTTTTTCAAAACTTCCCCAAGCGAATGTTCGCCAGAAACTATAAATCCATTGACCCCATCTTGCAAGTAATCACCTATATTGCTGGTTAATGTAGCTATTAAAGGGGTACAGCAAGACATTGATTCTACAAACTTAGTGGGGAAACCAGCAGTGTTTTTCAACGTGTTCTCGCGGATCAACATTTGGAAATCAGCTTCACAAACAAATCTAACAGCTTCTGTATGCGATACGCGCCCATGAAACACAATATTATCTGCAAAATCTACTGTATTACCAAATACCGCCTGAAATTGTTCTTTTGTTTGTCCCACGATGTCAAGCCTTATGTTTGGCAAAAGATTGACCTCTTTAATGATATAATCAAGTCGGTCTTTCGTAGCAGCCAATCCTGTACTTCCTGCATAAACCAGTTTTGTTATTTTATCTGAAGATTCCAGCTCTCTCTTTCTACAGAACTTTGGATTCTTCAAATCTACCGTTGGCGGTACCAAAATAACATTCGTATCATCCTTATAGTAATCATACAGATAACGGCTGATAGCTATCACCCCATCCATCCTCTTCATGCAATATCGCATGCGCAGATTAATGTCAATCTTCCTCATGATATTCGAGGGCGACCATCCTCGTGAACTTTCCCATTCAGTTAGGTCATGCACTACCTTAATACCATGCTTATGACAAACATTCAGAATGCGAAGTGAAGCGAAAGCCGGAAAATTATATAAAACCACATAATCCGGTTTTCTCTTTAGTATTTCTGTTTTACTGACGAATGTAAATATTTGGTGCATCCAGTCTATAGTGTTTGAAGGATAAGGCACAGGGTTACTTGGGAATCCATCAACAATATGCGGTGCATTATTAATATCCTTTGAAATGCCAATAAAAGACACCTCAAACCCCATTTCTCTCAGCAATTTCGCATTCGCCATCACACGTTGTGCTGCTGCATTTTTATCAGGTAACTCAAAGCCACCAAGATAAAGAATAGATTTACTCATTATTCTACTAAGTATCACTACATTTCTTTGTTATTTATGTTTACTCAAATACTTCTCGAAGATATCTTCCAGTTGCTCACGAGTGTATCTTTCTTCTTCTGGATAGAGTTTAGACTCATGTTCCAAAATCTCATCTATAGTCCAATAGAACTTGATAAATTTGCATGGAACACCTCCGCAGATGCTATATGGTGGCATAGAACGATGAACGACCGCACCGGCTGATATAGTAGAACCCCGACCAATAGTGACGCCTTTTAATATAGTTACATTTATGCCAAGCCATACATCCGGTTCAATTATCACAGGCTTGTCTAAACCAAGGTTATGATTTTTTATCGCTTCAGTGATATCGTTACAAAACATACCAACCCTACGTTCATGATCCCCAGTAATGATACGCAAATTATGAGAAGCCAAAACGTTGTGTTTTATGGTAATCCTCGCGTTTGTAGCCATGAAAACAGCTCCTGTCCCGATGCTAACATTGTCTTGTATGATAATGTTACCCCCCCCCGATATCCTAATATAATTAGGGAGAGTTACATTGTTACCAATATATTCAATTTTATTATCTCCAAAATATAGTTTCCAATTCAACAACTTCTTTAAAACGGACCTAATCTTTATAATCATAAGCTAAAATTTTTCAACGATTGAATAAATGATTATTAGTATTTGTGATACAATTTTCGTTTTCAACTTGAGCTATGTAGCATGCAATAAAGATAAAAACAAATTCATATTTCAAGCCACTAACAGTGCCTAATGTCAATATGGTCACAAATAAGATAACACCAAACGAACTGAATAAAGGCTTAATATATTTACGACTAACATAGCCTTTACTAAAAACGTAGCCCGAAAATAAGATATTACTTAGAAGCCCTAGTTCAGTAATTAAATCAACATATGTATTGTGAGAAGCAATATGATTGCTCGAATACTCATTTATGGCACCAATGGTATTGTTATAGCCATAACCAAATAGGAAAAATTTAACTTTACTAAGCCATATAGTCAAAAGGTCTATTGAACTGGCAAAACGGCCGTGTGAGATATCGGAATCATCACCCACCACCCTTACTGCTAGCATATCATCTATTTTTCCAATTATATATGGCGCAACTACAATCGTGCAAATAAGTCCTATTATGAAGAGCTGTCTAGGATCTTTTATGCTTGACACTATGAACACTCCAATAACTGTGAGTAAGAGTATTATAAATGTAAATGATAGAGTTTTGAATCCAAAAAATAGAGACAACAACATTATTGGAGACAGCAATAATAGATTTTTGGTCATTCCTTGTGAAAGACATAGACATGTAGCTAAAACGACAATACAGAAAGCGCCCAAGAAATTTGGGTCTGTCCACAAGCCACAAAACCGAAAGAAGTCATATTCTACATAATCAATGTTCTTAATTTGAAAATTACCATATAATGCAACAATACATGAGATAAGAACGCCTAGAGAAAATATTACAAATGTAGTTATATAGGTAGGTTTTCGAGCCTTTATCAGTCTGTAATAAATAGAGAGCAGCAATAGATTTATAACTAACATAATAACATTAGCAAAGCTCTGGGAGCATGCTATTATAGGTATAATCTGGGTTATCAACGCAATAGAACAAATTTTTATCACCGTATTCAATGTTAACAACCCTTTTCTGGAAAAAATTGCTTTTATAATCAGCAACAACTGAATGGCATTATTCAGATTTAAACCTCCAAATACCCCCTGTACACCTAAAGCAAAAGGGATTGTATATACCACGCAAAGAGCGCAGATTTCCACAGATGAAATCAAAGCAAGACCTAAAGCTATCGTACCTAGTGTCATTGCAGGAGCACCAGACAGATTATAGTACGGAATTATTGCAACAACGACTGCGTAAATTAGGAAATTATAAATGTCTAGCTTTTTGAAATTACCTAATAATTGACTATTCATGCCTTAAATAATCTAAGTATTTATGTGTTTGATTAAGGCTAAAAAGAATTTGTTTTTAATCTGTTATAGATAGAACTCAATTCTGTTATGTGTGCATCAAAAGAATAATGTTTTCCTAACTTTTCGTTAGTCATTTTCATTAGCTCTAGTTGAGAACGATTTGTTGATAAATTGAGTATTTGCGAGATTAGAGACCTCGTTGACTTTATTTCTACCCATAATACATTTTCATCAGATAACACTTCTGGAATAGCACCAACTTTAGTAGCAATAATGGCACATCCGGCTCCCAAAGATTCTAATATTACAAGTGGCAGTCCTTCATGATATGATGGCAAAATTAGCACATCTGACTGCCTAAATAGGAGTGTTTTATTTTCACCTGAAACATATCCTAGGAACGATACTTTGTCTGAAAGCTTAGCCTTAAGAGATTCCACCTCATCCTTGATTGAGTTGTCAGTGAGTTTGCCACAAATATTTAGATGGCACTTCAAATCAGGCATCTGTTCTATTGCATGAAGGAGTTCAAGGATGCCTTTTTCACGATGAATAGCACCTACAAAAAGAAGCTGTAGGCCTTTCTTCTTTTCTGGAACCTTGATTGTTGACGTAAAGTTGTGGAAATTATATAAAACAGTTGACTTCTGCTCGTCAAGTCCAGATTTGATAAAATCTTCGCGCATAACCTTAGACAAGAAGATAGTCTGTGACACATATTTATTTAATATATCAATACTCTTTTCTTTAAACCATCCAATTCGGTTATAAACTGTCTCCATAGCACCAACATGAATAGTCATAACAATGGGTGTATGGGTCAACTTGCTTATCATCTTAGCAAGTAGAACATCTTTCAGAAATAAAAACTCTCGCGATGTATGAATATGAATTACATCATATTTATTCTCTATAAGGTGCTTGCGAGCTGCTTTTCTCTGAGTAAATATATAGGCTAAATTATCCAAACTACTTTTTCCCGTGTGGATTATAGGAGCTATATTTAGCTGAGCTAGCTCACAATTATAGGTTGCGAACTCTTCTACACCATCAAGATATGACTTAACCATAGTCGCAACACCACCCATATATCCATCTTGAAATGTAAATACTTCTAATACTTTATTCATATAACTATTGATGTTCTTATGAAGTTCTTGAATTTAGTTCTTTCCTCATCAAGTATTTTATCAACTTTCATATAGTCGATTGGCATCAAAAGAGAATCCTTCCTTGCTATGAAATCATCATAAGATTTGATATACCTTTCTGTAAGTCCCAACAAACTTAACAAGGACTCTATACGGGTGAATTTCTTCTCGTTAGCGCAAAAAACGAAAAACGGCTTATGATAAAGAATACTAAGAGCGGTACCATGAAAAGAATCTGTGATAACATACTTGGAATTATGAATATTCTCTAACCAGTCACAAGGACCGGACTTGAATACCTTCTCAAAAGCATTGGGGCAATATAGAGGGGTTCCTAGGTCGGATGCCATCTTGTTTATACATATCTTTGTTTCTTGACTAGGATTAAGCATAAAGGTAAAAATGGAATTGACATCTTTTGTATTTTTTACAAATCCTTCGAACTTGCCATATCCCAAAGAAGGGTCTATTAGATTTATAGCATCTTTATTAAAAACTTCCTTCATAATCTGTACTCCTGATTTCTCTCTGACAGAAATAGCATCAAACCGATCAAAGAGTTCAGCTATTTCTCTAGTGTACTCATCTGGCTCGTTCCAATCAGAGATCCCAAAACTTGAGGACAATGCGATTCGTTTTTGATTTGAGGGGACAAAGTCTAAATAATAAGTTTTATGGAACGCACCCGTAATCATCTTATTCCATACTTGATCACTTCCAACTATGGTTATGTCTGCATTAGGGAGTGGTGCTTCAGCTATACTATATACTTTCTTCGTTAGTGGTGAAAAATACTTTTGTTTGAATACCCAGAATTGAAATTCCCTAACAAGTCGGATCCATTTTTTGGGATTTCTGTATTTATGTTTAACCTTAGGGTGTATAATGTTTATCACACGAACTTCATGCCCTGCTTCTTCAAGCAGTTTACATGTACCATACGTTTGCATAACTGCACCATAGCACATACCCCAATGTATAGTAAGTAAATTAATTTTTGCCATATCAAATAACTTCTATTTCTATATATTTTGTTCTGTAAACAGTTTCCATGAATTTTAAATAGACAGGGAAAGCTTCATCGGCTCCATCGTCCAACCACAAATACACTATTACATTCTTTTTTGATATATATGGATATGCCTTTTCACAACCAGAAATCTGGCATAATAGTTTATTACTTATGTCGTTGCAGTATTCATTGGATTTCCCCCAGAATTTACTCCAGAGTTTAATAATTACGGCTGGAATATAGTACTTCAAAGGCATTTTACCTAACGAGAATGCTCTATTTACTGTGCAACCGAGATTGTTTGCATTACCTTCCAACCGTTTATTTCGATCTTCAGCATTATGCTTTGCAATGTCCATTAACGCCCCTGGAGATGCGACATTAGCTCTTAATCTTACTGAGATAATTACACCCTTGACAATATTCTGCTTAAAAACAGAAGTTCTATATGTGAATTTAAATTGTTCAGGAGTGAACTCTACGATAGATCCATCGTTCAAAACGACATCTGCAGAGATAAGGAGATTTGATATACTATTCTTTTTACAAGAACTATTATTGACTAAAGCAGCTGAGACAGTTCCTGGAAGCCCCGTAAGATATTCGAACCCAGAGATACCTTGAGCTACCATGTCATTAGCAAGTTTAATTACACCTGTACCAGCTTCACAGTGGATTACCCCATTTTCAATATAGTATTTTGAACATTTATGCGTTGATACTACAATAGGTATGTTTGTTTCATTTCGCACATAAAGATTTGATGTATGCCCAAAAATTTTAAATTCAATAGACCTTTCATAGAAAAATACAACTAGTATTTTGAGTTGATCTACATTTGACGGCATCACAAACAATGAGGCAATACCACCTCTATGTATCCATGTTCTTTTTTTTAAGTCCACATTTTCATCAAAATCTATCGCATTATCTGATAGAAATTGCTTTATCATGTTTATGTTCATTATTTTATGATTTTATATAGCATAGACTTCACCATCTCTCTTTCCGATTTATCCAATACAATCAATATCGCAATAAATATAGAAGATGCAATACTGACAAACGTAACAAGTACAAGTCTAAATAAACTGCTGGGAAGAAAATATGTAATTATAAACGGAATAATTGGGGATAATAATGCAAATGAAATACATGGTAAAATGACCTTCTTTAAATAAGATATTGTGTTATAATCAAATACTTTCTTCAAGAGAACGTTACAAATTACCTGATTTATTATAGTAACTACCAAACTAATCCAATAAACTGAAGTAGCATTAAACCCTAATTTTAAGAAAATCCATGCAATGGGTATAATAGAGCAAACAGCCAAACTTGTTCCTATCTGGTAGTTTTTCATGCGACCTGTAGCATGTACTACCTGAGAAACTGGTGTGTTTAGGCTACTTATAACCATGTTGGCAAGAACAAGGATGGTAAATGGGATGGTATATTCAGGTACCTCATTACCAAGCCATAGTTTAAGAATGAATTTAATCTCTGAAATGACTGGTATAGACAACAAAGACAAAAGAATAAAGGATACTTTTGATAGGCTAAAAAAAAGCTTTTCTACTCTACGGAAATCTCCAGCTGCATAAGACTGAACCAATTGAGGTCTGAATGCTATAACAATGTTTGTTTGAAATCCATGTATTGCACTCATGACCATATTTGATACACCGCGAGCTGCATTAACCACAGGTCCAAAGAATACATTAAGTAACATATTTAAACCTTGGCTTTTAAGCATATAGGCAAAAGAACCAAAGACATTCCATCCTGAAAAAGACAACATTGGCTTAAACAAATCCTTCTTAACGCGGAATACCGTTCTGAGTTCTCTAAAATTGTGTTTTGCATATAAATAATACAATATAAAGCCAATTAAAGTAACTATTAAATTAAGCAAACCATACAAAAGCAATCTATCTAAATCTGAATATTTAATAGCGTACGCTATTCCCAACTTTGCAAGCACATCGAATATGCTTACATAAGCATAGTAGTCCATTCTTTCATGTGCCATAATAGCTGCAGCATATGGAATCTGCATCACTATTATCAATAATGACACTACCGAAAACTGAAAGACCCATAGAGCAGAGTTGAAGCGATCTTCTGGTATAACCATTTCGTTGTACATATACCACAAACCAACAGTCTCTAACAATACAAATAGAATAACTGCAAGTATGACTTGTATTTGTAACGAAGTATTATAAACTTCTGTTATGGAATAATCGTTTTTCCTGCCCAGTGAAAAGTTGTAAAATCTCTGGACACCATTAGACATTGATGTATTAAGGAATGCAAACATTGTTACAAATCCACTAACAACATTATAGATTCCATAATCTACAACTCCTAGAGCTTGAAGAACTACTCTTGTTGAGAATAGTGATACAATCAAAATAAATCCCATCCGAAAGTATAGGAACATTGTATTTTTCGCTATTCTTTTATTATTCTTTGAAATGATATAAGTTTTTTGGTCTGACATTTTTATAGGTACTGTCGTTTAATGTTCTATATTTAACCGAAGCAGCCGACTGATTCTCCCCATTTCTGCGTTCGGGGCACAAAATTTACGTTTTTATTCTCATTCCGGTCGTTTCGGCCGGTTATTTTGTCCATTCTCAATGACTGAGGCATAGTTCCCCTGTGAAGCACATTTCTATGTGCATGTTTTCGATTCAGGAGGCCGCCAGCTGTGCTCTCTGTTCTATCCTGTCCGCCAGCTGCACCACGTTTTCCATGTGTATGCCGAAGAAGATGTACAGGATTTCTGCTAGCTTAGTCCTGGCCTTTACACTCACCATAGGTCGTAGTACACTTTCTGACGACATCACGTTCTCTGCCATTGCATGGAGCAGAAAGAGAAAACAACGTGCTTGGGATATGCAGATATATTTTGCAACTCCTCCAAATTCAGCTTTCAACCTCCGGATGGAAGAATTATTCATGCTAGAGATGAGAAATAATTAACACAATGGCTATCAACTTATTAGTTGGTTTTCTACATTTCACTACAGACCCTATTATTTCCATAAAAAAGGCCATTAATACTCTCCAGTATACTTTGACCTTCAGTCTATGCAATAGAAAACCATCTACCTCAACTCCTGCCTCTTTCTGTACTCATTCGCAGCTCTTGAGACATTCACTGATTTCGGGAATGCATTTACTCTTTCTTTGATGAACGGAAGCATTTCAAGAGGTGGCTTCCTGTCTATATACGTTGCATAGCTAATTTCCATCGCCGCATACAGTTCCTCCTTTTTGTCTGAGTAGCTTTCTTTCACTTGTTCCATCAGGATTCTTACCTGTTCCCTGTCACTTGAGGATAGGTCACTCTTTCTCACCAAACATCTGAAATAAGCGTAGATATGATATGTATTCTCTCCTTTGTCATTCTCGTAGTTTTCTTTTGCCCACTTTAGAGCGTCATCGAATTTTCCCTGTTCGAGCAAGACAGTCACAAGTTCGCGTTTCGCCCTGTCCATATTGTTGTTCTTCTCCAAGGCCTGCTTGAAGCATTTCTCGGCTCGTGGGTACTGTTCATCGTAGCGGAAGAAAAAGCCCTTAAGGAAATCCCTGTCGGCTCCATCAATTTGATTAACCGACTCCCAGAATTTGTCTTTGTTGCGGGCATCATCTTTCAATGTACGGCAAAGCGACAGACAGTACCAGTAAAGCAATTCCCTATCGACATCGTCATTCCAGAAATGCCCATCATTTCTTATCTTCTCGCATATACTGATGACGAGATTGTAATTTCTCTCATTGTATGCTTCGATTACTGCCTTTATCAGGACTGAAGGAACCAGGAAACTGTCACTTGCATACTGCTGTTTCATTATCTTTTGCTGAAGATCGTAGAAGTATAATGATACGTCCTTGGTTATGTTGGCATTTACAATCCTCTTTTCAATCACCTCGCCCACAATCACTTCCAAGTCTTTAGGTAGTCTAATATGGTTTCGACGGATATAGTCACACAAATAATGGTCGAGTCTGATATATTCGTCAGAAGGTCCAAATGTAGAAACTACTCCACGGACTAGTAAGTCAGAAATCGCATTATGCAGGCTTTCTAAGTCTTCCTCGAATATTTCTTCCAGAGTGTTAAAATCAAGAAACTCAAACCTGGCCAAAATGCAAAGGACATTCAGCGAAAGAGAATTATTTTTAAAATGATCAATAAGTGGCTTTGACCGTTCGTCTCCTAACTCTATCAGTTTTGCGATGTCTGTCTTGGCCTTGACAACCCCGTGTTGTGATATGACTTTTACTGCTTCGAGTATCTGGGAAGGTGACTCAAGCAATCTTTCAACAAAGAAATCGACATCACTGTCACGAAATCCGGAATCCAGATGATAACTCTGAGCAAGGCTGTAAAACAGTTTCTTGCGGTCCAACTTGCTGAGTGGATTTATGTGGATATGCTCCAGTCTTGGCAATTCGCTAACTATGTAAGAATTGGGAGTCAGTCGTGATTTTATGAACAGGGCGAGCTGTTTGTTAAGTCTATCGTCAGAGACTATATCGGCAACCCATTTGGGGAGGTTCTTATCTGGCAAGACACAAGCCATGTTGTCGTCCACAAATATGACCTGCTGCATATCAAACAACTGATTGAGCATTGAAATTGCAACGTCAAGCTTTCCTTGATAACTTCCGGCAAGATACGACTTTATTTGTGTATCGTCGTACTGTATAAGAATAAGATTTAACTGAATTATAAAGTCCTCTAGACCATTCTTGACATCAAGCGATATGCGACAAGGCTCCATCTCGGAGGGCCGTCCCAGTTTGCAGAGACATTGTTTTGCAAAGGCATCCTTTCCTACACCCTGTCGTCCGGATATTATCAATGCACGAAGATTCTGCCCGGTCATCGAATAGCGTATCTGTTCGAACTGGCCAAGTTCTTCCTGCCGACCAATCAACCTCGTTTCTCGAATCTTTATATCAGGATTCTCTCTCCAAATAATCCTCCGGAACTTTTGTTCAATATCCAATCGGAGGAGTTCAGGACTTGTAAACGTGTGGAGATTGAAGCACACTTTTGTTCGAATCCACGCTGGGCATTCTTCAAGTTTCAAATCGTTATCAATTACATACGGCCAGAAACGCTCGTACTGCGAGGGTGCAAACTTTTGGGCAGCAGCACTTATCTCTTTCGCAACCCATTCTGATTTAAGCGACTCGCGAGATATCAGCAGCACAAAGACAGTACAATCGTTGATTTTCCTATAGATTTCATCAATCGACCTGAATGCTGGCTCGAAATCATAACAGTCAATAATGCAGAAATCTCTCCCTATTAGATTATACAACTTGATTGCGAAATCTTTCTGTCTGCTACTATGTGAAATAAATGCCTTTATCATATCTTGCATATTTTGCTGTTTTGTGTTATCTATTGTCCTCCTTCCGCCACACCATCTTGTTCACAATCCCCACATAGCTCTGAATAATCTTCACGACCTTCGTGCTGACATTCTCATCGACATAATCCGGCACAGGAATTCCGTGACTGCCATCTCTGCAGAGTTCCACCGCAGTATCAACTGCCTGGAGGAGGGATTTGGTGTCGATGCCAGCAATGATGAAATCTGCCTTGTCGATGGCTTCAGGCCTCTCGGTTGAGGTGCGGATGCAGATAGCTGGGAATGGATGGCCGACACTGGTGAAGAACGAAGATTCCTCCGGGAGAGTTCCAGAATCTGAAACTACAGCAAAAGCATTCATCTGCAGGCAGTTGTAGTCGTGGAAGCCGAGTGGTTCGTGCTGAATCACTCTTGGATCAAGCTGGAATCCTGATGCGGCAAGGCGGTTGCGGCTGCGAGGATGGCAGCTGTAGAGAATTGGCATATCATATTTCTCTGCCATTGCATTGATGGCGTTGAAAAGACTGAGGAAGTTCTTCTCGGTGTCAATGTTCTCTTCACGGTGGGCGCTGAGCAGGATGTATTTGCCCTTCTCGAGTCCAAGGCGCTTGTGAACATCGCTGGCCTCGATCTCGGCGAGATTCTCGTGCAGGACTTCAGCCATAGGAGAGCCCGTGACGTATGTTCGCTCCTTAGGGAGTCCGCAATCGGCAAGATAGCGGCGTGCGTGCTCGCTGTAGGCCATATTCACGTCGGAAATGATATCCACGATCCTGCGGTTGGTCTCCTCCGGAAGGCATTCGTCCTTGCAGCGGTTACCTGCCTCCATGTGGAAGATAGGAATATGCAGGCGCTTGGCTCCGATTACGCTGAGACAGCTGTTGGTATCGCCCAGAACAAGAACTCCGTCAGGCTTGATTGCGACCATCAGCTTGTAACTCTCCGCGATGATATTGCCCATAGTCTCGCCCAGGTCAGCGCCCACGGCGTTCATATACACCTCAGGATCTGCAAGCTTGAGGTCTTTGAAGAAGACTCCATTGAGGTTGTAATCGTAGTTCTGGCCGGTGTGCGCAAGAATCACGTCGAAATACTTGCGGCATTTGTTGATGACCGCTGCAAGACGTATGATTTCAGGACGGGTGCCGACAATGATGAGGAGTTTGAGTTTGCCGTTCTCCTGCCAATGTATGTCTGAATATGAATTTGCCATTGCTGTTTGTCTTTTAGTGCTTGTGTTCGCTTATTTTACCGGATCAAAATAGGTGTCAGGACGATTTGGATTGAAGATTTCGTTGCAGTACATCACCGTAACGAGGTCTTCAGTGTCAGAGAGATTGATGATGTTATGGGTGTAGCCGGGGAGCATTATCACGCTCTGAATCTTGTCTCCGCTGACCTCATATTCAAGTATCTCCGGATTGCCATCTTTGTCCAACTGGTCCGGTCTTGGATTCTCTGGCCGCATCTGGATGAGGCCGTGGCCCTTGACCACTATGAACTGTTCCCATTTGGTGTGATGCCAGTGCTGGCCCTTGGTGATTCCAGGTTTGCTGATGTTGATGCTGACCTGACCGCAGTTAAGGGTGTGAACCAGTTCGGTGAAGGACCCTCTGTCATCCACGTTCATCTTCAAGTCGAAGATTGCGCCTTCCTTCGGAAGATAGCTGAGATAAGTGCTGTAAAGTCTCTTTGCAAAGCTGTCAGCGGGAATCTCAGGTATCATCAGGGTCTTAGGCATCTCCTTGAACTGATGGAGCAGATCAACGATTTCTCCAAGTGTTGCCTTGTGGGTAACAGGGCAGTAGCAGTACCTGCCTTCCGGGTTCGGAACCACCTCCAGACCCTCGAACTCGCAGTGATGCTCCTCGCCTTTAAGTGCACTGATCATCTCCTCTACAAGGTCGTCAATGTAAAGCACCTCCAATTCGACACTCGGGTCATTGACGGTAATAGGAAGGTCATTGGCGATATTATTGCAGAAGGTAGCGATTGCACTGTTATAGTTCGGACGGCACCATTTGCCATAGAGATTAGGGAAACGGTAAACCAAGACCTTCACCCCATTCTCCTCTCCGTACTGCAGGAACAGGTCCTCCCCTGCTTTCTTGCTTCGTCCGTACTCGCTGTTTCCAAAACGGCCTGTAAGTGAGGCCTGGGCGCTGCTGGAGAGCATCACCGGGGCCTTGTTTCCGTGTTTCTTGAGGGTATCAAGAAGGGTGCTGGCAAAACCGAAGTTGCCCTTCATAAAGTCCTCCGGGTCCTTAGGACGATTTACACCGGCGAGATTAAATACGAAGTCACATTTCTGACACCACTCGTTAAGTTCTTCCGGAGTAGAATCGATATCGTACTCGAAGACTTCGTCAATTACGAGGTCTCCATAGCATTTAGCCTTTCCCCCTTTTATGTTATTCAGTTGTGCACAAAGATTCTTTCCTACGAACCCTTTAGCACCGGTTACGAGTATCCTCATTACTTGACGAGATTTGAGATTCCGTTAAGTTCATTCTGAATATATTCAAGAGAGGCGATTTTAGCCTTCGTCTCCTCGAGGTTCAGACGATAGGTGTTGTCAGAGTTAAATTCGTCGATGGTTACGGCCTTCTTATTGCCTTCGGTAAAGAACTTATCGTAATTCAAAGTACGATTATCTGCCGGTACACGATAGAAGTTGCCCATATCTTCCGCTTTAGCACATTCCTCCTTAGTAAGAAGGGTTTCATACATCTTCTCTCCGTGACGAATACCGATTACCTTTATGTCTTCTTTCTTCCCACCGAATAGTTCACATACTGCCTCGGCCTGAGTACCTATCGTACAAGCAGGAGCCTTTTGAACGAGAATGTCTCCATTCTGGCCGTGTTCAAAGGCGAAGAGGACCAAATGTTGTTTGAAATCATAGAGCCTTCAGTTAGTGGTCAATTTTTGGACTATGCTCAAAGTCAGAGACATAGCGTCCGCTCGACCCGTCACCAGGCCAATGATTGTCCGTTTTTGGTATTACTTGTTGATTATTTTTTTACTTTTTCTACGCTGGCGACAGCCTCAGGTGTCCAAGATGTTTCCTGCCGCCTGTCACCACGTCCTCGAAGAAGTCTCCGAGGAAACGCCACACCGACACCCCCGCAAGCTTTACCGTGCTCACCACGCTCAAATAGACCGAGGCCGTCTCTGCGCCTTCGTCACTGCCGTAGTGCTGGATCACTTTACGCAATGCCGTGAACGGTCTCACCTGACGTTCCGCAAGGTTGTTGTCTATCGGCTATCGCCCGTCCCTGCGGTAAAGGAAAAGGCCGTCCTTGAAGTGGTCGAAGTAGCTCAGCGCCTGTTCCATTGGGCCTTCTTGAACTTCACGTGCGCGTGCGCCATGCAGATCAGGTGGTCGACTCCCAGCCTCCCGTCGAGGAAGTTGTACGCCGTGTAGCCGTCGGTCATTATAGCCCTCACCTCGGCCTCGCCCATGAAGTCCGTGAGGACCTTCCGGCCCCTCGACCCCTCATCGTGGAAGAAGATCACTATCCTCTCGGCCTTGTTCACAAGAACCCACATGTACTTCTTCATGTACTTGTTGAACCGCCTCACCTTGCACCACGTCTCGTCGCAGTTCACGATGCTGTCCTTCTCCAGAGCCTTGTTCTTCTCCCTGATGACGCGGTCCTTCCTTGTCAACTCTGTTTCCTGTTCGGCAATGATTCGGTCCTTCTCCTCCAGGGCGCGGGCCTTCGCGTCACGGTCCTCCTTCACATGCCTCAGCTCAAGGAACACGCTCTCCTTGTTCCGCGAGATGAACGCTATCAGGTGGTTCAGCTGTTCGTCCGTCATGTTGGCGCAATAGTCATAGACCTCCGGGGCGGTTTCCAGCATGCGCTCGAACTCCAGCAGCTCGTCCTGCGACAGAACCGCCAGCATCGTCAAACCGCGCGGCACCCACTCGCTCTGGTACTCCACATATAACCTCCACAAGTCTTCGCTGCTGTACATTGGTCTCGTTTTTCCGGCTAAGGTAAGGGGCCTTTCTCCGGGTCCAAAATTTGACCACTAACCATTAAGTTCCATTGCTATTGTGTTAATATATTTAAGATCCATGTGGTCAAAATAGCCGCGTCTGCTATCAGTAATTTAGGCCAAAAGACCAAAGGGGCAGCGTGTTGCCGTGAGCGAATTCAATGTCATCCTTTACGATATAGGAATCCGGAAGGTCCTCAATCTGTCTTTTTCCTTTATTCCGGCCACCAATCTCAAATGTGCGGTCACCGATGACGAAATCAGACTGACGTGAGGAAACCACATCATTCTCCACACGCATCTGGTTGTAGAAAAAAGTTTCCCTCATGTTCCCTATGTCAGCTTTCCCTCCGGACAAGACTGTCATCAGACTTGGGTTGTCAATATAGACCTTCTCCACTTTGCCCAGTCCCCTCATTCCTCCCGTATCGTCCCTAAGTTGACCTATCAGCTGAGCCTTCTCCAGCAACGCGAGATAGTCTGAGACGCTGTTTCGGCTGACTCCGATTTCAGACGCGAGGCTATCCGCATTAGGTTTATACGGAGCAAGTGTCGAGATAACAGCCAGCATCTTTTTTAGTTTTTTTGCTGTCGGTGCCTTTAGTTCGGCATACTGTGCGATGTCTGATTCTATCGTTTTTGTTATGACATTCTGCATCCTCATCGGGAAATCTCCCTCCAATGCAAATGGATAGTAGCCCTCTGCAAGGTAACGTCTGAAAAGAGGGAGAGGATGAAGCACACCGTCAATACGTGACTTGCCCGCGAGTATCTCGTCAAGTGAATACTTAGATGCGTTTATGTTGTGAAACAGTTCCAGATACTCTCTGAAGGACAAACCATACAGCGTATAAGGTAGTACCCTTCGACTGAGATCAGCGACACCATCCATGATGTCCAGTATGGAAGATCCTGAGAAAATCACCCTCATGTCCGGATGAGTGTCATATATCTGCTTGAGTTCGCGGGACCAGTCAGAATACTTGTGAACTTCGTCTATGACGAGCAAATGGCCAGCATCCTTCGAGAACTCATCCGCAACCTCGACGAGAGAGTGAGTGCTGAAATATGTATGGTCAGCGGATATGTATAGAAACTTGCAATCCAAAGCCTGTTCCTTAAGATATTGCAGGATCATCGTGGATTTGCCGACTCCTCTTGCCCCTGTGATCGCGATCATACGGGAAGTCCAGTTCACACGTTCATAAAGATACCTGTGAAAACTGCTGGTCGTAAGTTCCAGCTGCAAACGCATGTATTCGTATAACGCCTCGTCAACCATACTCAATTAATTTTGTATATCTATGCAATACTATTGCAAAGATAGCAATTGCACTCAAAAAGTGCAATTTTTCCATGTATCATGCACCCATATTGTGCACAACATTTTGCATGAGTTTTATGACTTCCTCCAGACCATCCTGTTGACGATGCCGGTGTAGGACTGGATGATCTTGACTACCTTGGTGGAGACATTCTCGTCGGTGTAGGTCGGGACAGGAAGGCCGAAGTCGCCGGCGCGGTTCATCTCAACGGCGGTGTCGACGGCCTGCAGAAGGCTGCGCTCGTCAATGCCGGCGAGGATGAAGCAGGCCTTGTCAAGGGCCTCGGGACGCTCGGTAGAGGTACGGATGCAGATGGCAGGGAACGGATGGCCTACGCTGGTGAAGAATGAACTTTCTTCAGGGAGGGTGCCGGAGTCGCTGACCACAGCGAAGGCGTTCATCTGGAGGCAGTTATAGTCGTGGAAACCGAGCGGCTCATGCTGGATGACACGTGGGTCCAGCTTGAAGCCACTGGATGCCAGTCTGTTGCGGCTGCGCGGATGACAGCTGTAGAGAATAGGCATGTCGTATTTCTCGGCCAGCTTGTTGATGGCATTGAAAAGGCTGAGGAAGTTCTTTTCCGTGTCGATGTTTTCTTCACGATGAGCACTTAACAGGATGTATTTGCCCTTCTCCAGACCGAGACGTTTGTGGACATCACTTGCCTCAATTTCGGCGAGATTGTTATGAAGGACCTCGGCCATAGGTGAGCCTGTGACATAGGTGCGTTCCTTTGGCAGGCCACAGTCGGCAAGATAACGGCGTGCATGCTCGGAATATGCCAGGTTCACATCGGAGATGATATCTACGATGCGGCGGTTCGTCTCCTCCGGGAGACACTCGTCCTTGCAGCGGTTGCCGGCCTCCATGTGGAAGATCGGGATGTGAAGACGTTTCGCGCCAATGACTGAGAGACAGCTGTTCGTGTCACCGAGAACCAGCACTGCGTCCGGCCGCGTCTGGGCGAAGAGCTTGTACGAGCAGTTGATGATGTTGCCGCACGTGGCCCCAAGGTCGTCCCCGACTGCGTCCATATAGACTTCAGGTTCAGCGAGTTTAAGGTCTTTGAAGAAGATGCCGTTCAGGTTGTAGTCGTAGTTCTGGCCTGTATGGGCGAGGATGACATCGAAATACTGACGGCATTTGGTGATGACCGCCGCCAGGCGGATAATCTCAGGGCGCGTACCTACTACGATACAGAGCTTGAGTTTGCCGTTCTCCTTCCAGTGAATATCAGAATAATCGAATTTAGGTGTCTTTTCCATTTCCTTATTTCTCCACTTTATCGAAATATGTGTCTGGTCTTTCAGGATTGAACACTTCGTTGCAATACATTACGGTCACGAGGTCTTCGGTCTGGGAGAGATTGATGATGTTGTGCGTGTAGCCAGGCAGCATGATGACGGATTGGATGCGGTCACCGCTGACTTCATATTCAATGACCTCGTCACTTCCCTCCTTGCGCATTTGGATCAGGCCGTGGCCGGAAACCACGATGAACTGCTCCCATTTAGAGTTGTGCCAATGCTGGCCTTTCGTGATTCCCGGCTTGGAAATGTTGATGCTTACCTGACCGCAATTCAGCGTGTGTACCAGCTCGGTAAACGACCCGCGCGGATCCACGTTCATCTTCAAATCGAAAATCGCCTTTTCTTTCGGCAGGTAGCTGAGGAATGTGGACATCAGGCGATAACGCAGACCGTCTTGCGGCATTTCGAGAGCCGTCGAAGGTCCTTCCGCAGAATCCGGCACGGCACGCACTGCTCGTGCACATTCATATATGGTATCGACGATTTCTCCAAGCGTAGTCTTGTGAGTGACAGGACAATAGCAATAACGTCCTCCGGCGGACGGCAGTACGTCAAGTCCCTCGAATTCACAATGATGTTCCTGACCTTTGAGCGCGCAGATCATCTCCTCGACCAGATCGTCGATGTAGAGGATTTCCATCTGTACGCTTCTGTCATTGACCTGGATAGGGAGGTCATTGGCGATATTGTTGCAGAACGTGGCGATGGCCGAATTGTAGTTCGGACGGCACCATTTTCCGTAAAGGTTCGGGAAACGGTAAACGAGAACTTTGGCACCGGTCTCTTTGCCATATTCCAGGAAAAGATCCTCGCCGGCTTTCTTGCTCCTGCCGTATTCGCTGTTGCCGAAACGTCCTGTCAATGAGGCTTGTTGTGAGCTTGAGAGCATCACAGGACAAGTGTTGTGGTGCTTTTTCAATGTATCGAGCAGCGTGGATGCGAAACCGAAATTGCCCTTCATGAACTCGTCATTGTCTTTAGGCCTGTTCACGCCCGCGAGGTTGAAGACGAAATCGCATTCGCCGCACCAGCTGTCCAGCTGCTCTGGAGTCGAGTCAATGTCGTATTCAAATACTTCATCGACCTGGAGGTCTCCATAGCAGCGGGCCTTGCCTTCTTTTATGTTGTTCAGTTGGCAGCAAAGGTTCTTTCCCACGAATCCTTTGGCGCCGGTAACCAGAATCTTCATTATTTCGCGAGATTTTCTACTCCGTTCAATTCGTTCTGGATATATTCCAGAGCACCGATTTTGGCAATTGTCTCTTCCAAGTTCAGACGGTAAGTGTTGTCAGAATTGAACTCATCTATGGTGGCACGTTTTACATCACCTTTGGTGAAGTACTGGTCATAGTTCAGGTCGCGGTTGTCTGCCGGGACACGGTAGAAGTTGCCCATATCCTCGGCTTTGGCGCATTCTTCCTTGGTAAGGAGTGTCTCGTACATCTTCTCGCCGTGACGGATACCGATGACCTTGATGTCCTCTTTCCTGCCGCCGAAAAGGTCGCAGACAGCTTCTGCCTGTGTCTGGATGGTGCATGCCGGAGCTTTCTGAACGAGAATGTCGCCATTGTGGCCATGCTCGAATGCGAAAAGTACCAGGTCCACAGCCTCTTCGAGGGACATGATGAAACGTGTCATCTTAGGCTCCGTAAGAGTGATAGGGTTGCCGCTGCGGATCTGCTCGATCCATAGAGGAATCACGGAACCACGAGAACACATGACATTGCCGTAACGCGTGCAGCAGATCTTTGTGTTGTGCGAATTACGGCTCTTGGCGACAGCGATTTTCTCCTCTATGGCCTTGGTGATGCCCATAGCGTTGATCGGATAGGCCGCCTTGTCGGTAGAGAGACAGATGACTGCTCCTACATTGTTTTCGATAGCTGCCGTAAGAACATTGTCAGTGCCTATCACATTGGTCCTCACTGCTTCCATCGGGAAGAATTCGCAGCTAGGGACCTGCTTGAGGGCGGCTGCATGGAAGATGTAATCTGTGCCCGGCATGGCGGAGCGTACGCTTTCCAGGCTTCTGACATCGCCGATGTAGAATTTTATCTTGTGTGCAACATCAGGGTATTTCGCCTGATACTCATGACGCATGTCATCCTGTTTCTTCTCATCGCGTGAAAAAATCCTGATCTCAGCAATGTCCGTTCTGAGAAAACGCTTCAATACTGCGTTTCCGAAACTACCGGTACCTCCGGTAATCATCAATGTCTTTCCTGCAAAAATGCTCATGATATGTTAAAATTATTAATTGTCGTCGTATGTTTTTTCAATCTAAGCGAATCCGCCACTATTCCAAATTCTCCTTCAAAAATTCAACAAGTGGCTCAAGTTCAGGTCGCGAGAAATCCCAGTAATCAGGATTGTCAAATAACCATTGGCCGGAACCGAGCTTTTTTCTTGAGGCATTGTTCATCCTACCTTACCTCGATTTCCTGGTTCAACATATAATCGATACTCTCGGTGGTGTAGCAGTATGACTTCAATTCTGCATCGACTGTACGCTGGAGTTTGAAGAATGTTACTTTGTCGCCTTCATCATGAAGAGCAGCATCACGCAATCCCTTAATTGAATCCAAATCATGGGACGTCGCAAATAACTGGACGTTATTCTTTTTGGACGCCAACAAAATTGTTTGCCATAGAGCTTTCATTACGGAATAGTGGAAGCCATTGCTGATTTCGTCAATCAAGACGATTCCGTTACGGCATTCATAAATCGTCGTGAGGATAGAGAGAATCTTGCGGGCACCGTCTCCCATCACATTGATGGGTATGCGCTTGTTCAGGCCGACATCGACGAGCACTTCATTCTGTGACAGTACTATGTCTTTTATCATCGGCTCGATAATGCGCAACGCTTCAAGAATGAACTGTTCATCCTTGTTTTTTAGAATCTCTGTAAGACTTTCTATTGAAGTGTAAAAGTCATACTTTGGTGAAAGATATCGACAAGTTAGATTCTCTTTATAATCTGAATCATATTTGACGCTTTGCTCGTAATCGTTGTTTTCTACGCCTTTATGAGAAAGGGTGATGGACGATTCGACGGGATGCCCATTTATCTTGCATTTCAATACAAGACCATAACGGTTCTTGGTATCAGTTGAAGATATGTTATTCTCGTTTCCAAGCAAGTCTATACGGCTGGCCGCTGATTCGAACAGAGAAATCATAAGCTCCCGCACTTCGTCGTTTGATGCCTTAATTTTTATAGGCCGCGAAGTGTCAAGTGTATAGAAATCCAATGCCAGGTCTGACGGCTCGAATCGCAGGTAGTTCCTCAGCAGATTGATGTTGATCGGCAGTTTCGGATTCGACAAGCCTGATATCAGAAAGATGGCGTCAAGTAGTGAAGACTTGCCGCAATTGTTCTTTCCGAAGAATATATTAACTTCTTTCAGTCCGTCTATTTTCGCGTGACTTATGCCACGAAAGTGTTCAATTTCAATGCTTTTAAACATGTCTTATCCTCCTATATCCCTTGTGCTTCACCGCCAAAAATCTGTGTCAGTTCAGAAATATCCGTCTTGTACTGCTTGTCCAACAAAAAATCTATCAGGTTTGTATCAACATAGCACTCAGGCATTACGTTCAAGATTTTCAGCTTCATACATACATCTCGAAATTGAAGAACATATCTACACCATCCTTAATTCTTTATGACCAAGTGTCTCATATTGTTGGGCATTTTAATCAATTAATACTTCTGAACTACTCGTTACAATCCCCTGAACTTACTTACAAAAAATAACAAAAAAAAGTTCCAGCCCTACCATCTAGTAGTTCAGTCCGAAAGCCCAGAGAGGAATGACGTTGCCTTGGGCGAACTCGATGTCATCTTTCACATCATTCCTTACTCGCATCTGATTATAGAAGAATGTTGCCCGCAAATATAACGAATTTTCACTCATTGAGTGCGGATTCTGTAGTAAAAAATGCACCGCTTGAGTGCCCTATTCCAGACATAACCATTTCCATATAGGCATTACATTGATGTGATGCCCATTGATGTCGATAGTTTGCTCATTGTCTCTGGTTATGACTATTGCGGTAAAATCCGGGTAAACGTTCAAGAACTTTTCCAGTGCGCCTAGTTCTCGCCTATAGGTCGCATCGTCTCCCAAACTGTAAGATACTTGTATTGCCATTTTGGCAGACGGAATACAAAAATCTATCTCTACGTTTTTATTATAATAGTAAACCTGCGTTTCTTCGGGGGTGTTTCTGTATTTTCTGATCAATTTGCAAGCTACTATATTCTCCAACAGCTTCGTTTCTCCACTGAAAAGAAACAAGTTAAGCAATCCATTATCCACAATGTATCTTTTCCGGATTGTGGACTGCTCCGATATGGATGAACTCATATTCGGGATAGAGAAAAACAGGTAGGACTCTTCCAAATACTCCAAATAATCTTTCAATATAGGCAGGCTTATGCTATCTCCGCTGGAATCAATAATATGTTTTAACCTGCTGAGGGATGACGGTTGCATCACACTGTCTGCCAATTTTCTTGTGAGAAGACGAAAAGCACGTGCATTGCGCACTTTATTCCGCTCTACTATATCGCCAAGCAGTATCTTCTGACATAATGAATTCAGATACTCCCTCTTATCTTCAAGATTGAAAGATTCTGCAAGGCCGCCATTAGTGAAATAATGATCGAAAGTATTTGATATCTGAGAGCAAGTACCTTGGTCATATATCCAATTTCTGTCCAATTCTATGCCTTTGTACTCTAGATACTCTCTAAAAGAAAATGGAAAAACTTCCTTTGGAATATATCTGCCACCAAGTGTAGTCGCTATTTCACTGCTGAGCATCTTGGCATTGCTGCCAGTAATCATAACTCTATACTTAGAATCTGCAAGTCTTCTTGCAAATTTTTCCCACCCGTAAACAACCTGTATTTCATCAAGGTATATCAGTGGCTTTTTTTCTGGATATAACTCGAAATAGGCATCCAATATTTCTCCCAAACTGTCTGAAGAAATATCTGACAACCTTTCATCCTCGAAATTTATGTAGAGTATGTTTTCTTGTGTCAGCCCTGGACTCTTCATCATATTCTGGGCATCCTGATACATCATAAAGGATTTTCCAGCACGCCTTAAACCGACAAGCACATAGTTTGCATGAGTATCAAACTGGATTTCCCTTCGAATAATAAAGAATTCCGGAATGGCCTTTTGCTTCTCTATTATTAGTTTTTTTATAATCTGTTTATCCATAAGAGCAAAGTTTACTTTGCAAATATAAGAAAAAACACTAAAGTATACTTAATGGTTTAAAATATCATTTCAAAGTCGTAATGTTTTTTAATACAATTCCAAATTGCTTATTGAAACAATATCCATGGCACACAGAGCCAAACTCACGCCTTGTGGTCAAGGACGGTGTACTTGGAGTGGTTGGAGATGTACTCGGGGACTAGGCGCTTCATGGAGGCTACCACGGCCATGTCGTCGTAGGTGTGGGACTGGGCGATCAGGGCGTCTATCTCGCGGCTCACATCGGACCAGTCATATTCACGGACACAGGCGATGCGGATCTTTTCGTGGAACGACGGCTTCGTCGCCTCCGACTCGCTCAGGACCTCCTCGTAGAGCTTCTCCCCGTCCCTCAGGCCGGTGTACTTGATCTCCACGCCCTTCGCCCCGCTCAGCTCGATCATGCGACGCGCCAGGTCGGCGATGCGCACCGGCTTGCCCATGTCGAAGACGAAGATCTCGCCGCCCTCGCCCTTCGTGCCGGCCTCAAGGACCAGCTCGCAGGCCTCGGGAATCAGCATGAAGTACCTTATGATGTTGGGGTCCGTCACCGTCACCGGGCCGCCGGCCTTGATCTGGCGCTCGAAAATCGGAATCACGGAGCCGTTGGAGCCTAAGACGTTGCCGAAGCGGGTGGTGATGAACTGGGTCTGCCCCTTCACCACGCCGTCACGCTCCGCCTTGTTGAGGCTCTGCACGTAGACCTCGCATATTCGTTTGCTGCATCCCATCACGTTCGTCGGGTTCACCGCCTTGTCGGTGGACACCATCACGAAGCGGCGAACGCCGTATTTGACCGAAAGGTCGGCCAGGATCTTCGTGCCGAGGACGTTGTTCTGGATGCTCTCGCAAGGGTTGTCCTCCATCATCGGAACGTGCTTGTACGCCGCGGCGTGGAAGACATATTCAGGAAGGAACGTTTTGAATATGTTCTCCATCCTGTCAGCCTTGGTGATCGACGTCACCACGGTGGCGCATGGCACAGACGGGAAGTCATGCGCCATCATCCGGCGGATGTCGTGCTGCAGAGTCTCCGCGGAGTCGATCAGCATCATCTTCGAAGGTGCGAACGACGCGACCTGGCGCACTATCTCGCTGCCGATGCTTCCGGCGGAACCGGTGATCAGGACGCGCTTCCCACGGAGGGACTCGGCCACGGATTCCAGGTCGACGCAGATCTCGTCACGAGGCAAAAGATCCTCGATGCTGACCTCCTTCAAGGTCGGCGCTCCCTTGATCGCATCATGCTCGGTGTCAACGACATTGTTGGCCGAGAATATTCTTGCGCCGCTTTGCAGGATGTAGTCCTGAAGAGCCGTGTCGTTGCGGAACCTGTCGATCCTGCCCGGAGCGACCAGCACGGCGGCGATCCCCTCGCGGCGGATCAGATCCGGCAGACTGGCGTCAACCTCGTAGACCGGCTCGCCCATCAGGCGCGTGCCGTTTGCTCCAAGCGCCGGATCGTGGGAGATGAAGCCTCGGAGACGGTAGTGCATCGGTTTCTCGCTGCGGATCGCCTTCGCGAGTCCAATGCCGCCGTCGCGGATGCCATAGATGAAGACATTCTTCGCAGCCTCCGTCCGGAAATAGGTGTCATAGACCCATTTGATAGAAACGCGAAGCAGCCACATCAAACCGGTCGCGATGGCTTCCGCAATCAGGATTTGCCGCACCTGGACGTGGGCGAACACCCGAGACGGGCAGCTGTTCGTGAAGAAATGGACGGCTATCACCGCCAATGCGGAGCATCCCATCGCCTGCGCCACACGGATGAGGTCGTTGAACGATGAGTAGCGGATGATTTCCGAATATGTCCGGAAGATGGCAAAGAATATGAAGTGGACGCCGACGCACAGCAGCATCAGGTGGGTCAACGGCCAGAAGTTCAGCTGAAGGGCGGTGCCACGGTTGAAGCACCAGTAGACGAACACTCCGGACAAAAACAGAATGGCACTGTCCAGAAGCAGCACGCACCAGTACGGGAACGTGCGCTTCGAGAAGTACGAGTCAACTATCTTGCGGATCGACAGCATTATGGAAAATAATTTTGATTAATAGGTATTACGGTGAAGTAGGCGGCTAGTCTCTCTCAAAGAGGTCGCGGGTATAGACCTTGGCCCGGACATCGTCCAGGGCGCGGTCGTAGCGGTTGGCGATGATGGAGTCGGCGCGGCACTTGAACTCGGCGATGTCGTTGACCACCTTGCTGCCGAAGAAGGACGTGCCGTCCTCCAGCGTAGGCTCGTAGACAATGACCTCGGCGCCCTTGGCCTTGATCCTCTTCATGATGCCCTGGATGGCGCTCTGGCGGAAATTGTCGCTGTTGGACTTCATCGTGAGACGGTAAACCCCGATCACGCATTTCTTCTCGCGGGCGCTGTCGTACTGGCTGTTCTCGGAATAATAGCCGGCCCTCTGGAGCACCTGGTCGGCGATGAAGTCCTTCCTGGTGCGGTTGGACTCCACAATGGCCTGGATAAGGTTCTCCGGCACGTCGGCGTAGTTCGCCAACAGCTGTTTGGTGTCCTTCGGGAGGCAATAGCCGCCGTAGCCGAAGGACGGATTGTTGTAGTGCGAGCCGATGCGAGGATCCAGACACACGCCGTCGATGATGGACCTCGTGTCGAGTCCCTTCATCTCCGCATAGGTGTCCAGCTCGTTGAAATAGCTGACGCGGAGGGCAAGGTAGGTGTTGGCGAATAGCTTCACCGCCTCCGCCTCCGTGGAACCCATGAACAGCACCGGAACATCCTCTTTCAGAGAACCTTCCTTGATGAGTGCGGCAAAAGTGCCGGCAGCCTCTTCGAGAGCGGAGTCTCCCCTTTCGTAGCCGACGATGATGCGGCTCGGATAGAGGTTGTCATAGAGCGCCTTGGACTCACGCAGGAACTCAGGAGCGAATATGATGTTTGGCACCACCACCCTCATCGTGCCGTCGGCGAGGCGTTCCCTGTACGAGAACCTTTCCCGCACAGAGGCGGTGTAGCCCACAGGGACGGTGGACTTGATGACCATCACTGCATCGGGATTAACCTTCAGCACGAGGTCGATCACCTCCTCCACGTGCGACGTGTCGAAGAAGTTCTTCTTCGGGTCGTAGTTAGTGGGAGCGGCGATCACCACGAAATCCGCGTCCCTGTAGGCGGCCTCACCGTCAAGCGTGGCGGTGAGGTCGAGTGGCTTCTCGCGGAGAAACCTCTCGATGTACTCGTCCTGGATCGGGGACTCGCGACGGTTTATCCTATCGACCTTGTCGGCGATCACATCAACGGCAGTCACCTTGTGGCGCTGGGACAGCAGGGTGGCTATGGAGAGGCCGACGTAGCCAGTACCGGCCACGGCGATCCTCAACTCTTTCAGATTTCGCATAAGATATGTTTTTTGGGTTATGGTTTTGCCGGCGCGCCGGAGGGACCGGCGTGCCGGCGGAGTCAGCAGGCGGATTTACCTGGCTTTGTTGTCGGAACTGTAGTAGGAGCCGCCATTGTGGCCGTAGTAACCGTAATGGCCATAGGTGCCGTAGTTCCCGTAGTAGCCGTCGGAGGACGCGGTCCCGTTGAGGACGCAGCAGAGACCCCTGTACTCCCCGTCGCGGTAGAGCGCGTCGAGGTCCGGGAGCATGGCCTTGTCGAACTGCCCGGCCCTGACGACAAAGAGCGTCCTGTCCACATAGTCGTTGATGACGCGCGCGTCGGTGACGATCTCCACCGGCGGGCAGTCGATGATGATCACATCGTACTCATTCCTGAGGACGGCGATCGCATCGGCGAGGCGCCTGTCGGCGAGCAGCTCAACCGGGTTCGGAGGGATGGATCCCGCCGGAAGAGTGTCAGGTACCGTCATCGCGTCCTTCGAACGGACAATCACATCGTGCACATCAGCGACGATCCCAGCGAGATAGTCGCTAAGGCCAGGCTTCGGCGAGCCGACAAACTCGGAGAGCGTGCCGTGACGCAGGTCACCGTCGATGGCCAGCACACGCTTACCCTTGATGGCAAAGCAGACGGCCAGGTTGGACGACACGAATGACTTGCCTGCCCCCGGGCTGAATGACGTGACGGCGATGACCTTGCTTCCAGGTTCGCGCATCATGAACTCAAAGTTGGTACGCAGCACCCTGAACGCCTCGTTGACCACATTGCGGTTGCCATGACGGACCACGATGGAATCGGCTACACTGAGGGTTTTCCGCTTTCCGAACGCCTTGGTGGCAGTCTCGGCAGAGAGCGGAATCTCGCCGGCGAAAGGCACGGAGACTCCCTTGAGGTCGCGGCGGGAGCGCACCTTCGTGTCGGTCGCCATCAGCAGATAGATGATCCCGGCAGGAATCATCAGACCCAGGAGAAACGCCATCATCATGATCTTCATGGACTGCGGGGAGACCGGGAATATTCCTGAAATAGGATGCTTGATGATCCTTGTGTTGTAGGCGGTGAACGCCTGCGAGAGCTCGTTCTCCTCGCGTTTCTGCAGGAGGAAGAGGTACAGAGCCTGCTTCACGGTCTGCTGACGCTCGACCGAGAGGAGCTGCTTCGCCTGATTAGGATTCGCGGCGATGCGCGCGGTGTTCTGGCGGGCGGTGCCCTTGAGATTCTCGTATTTCGTGTTGAGGGCAAGGATCTCGTTGTCTATGGACCGGGAGATCGACCCCCTCATCGAGGCCAGAGCCTGGTCGAGATCCTTCACGAGCACGTTCTCCTCGCCGGAGTTCGCCACAAGGTTGTTCCTCTGCAGGATCTTGGAGTTGTACTCGGAGATGCCGTTCTCGATCGCCTGGCTGCTCAATCCCATGTTGGCGGGAAGCGGCTGGTTGCGGTTGTCCTCCTTGCCGATGTAGTCCTTGATGTAGCGCGCCATGTAGAGCTGGTTGCTCACGTCCTGGAGCTGCTGGTTCAGCACCGTGCTCTGCTGCATGTACATCGTCGCTGCGGCACCCACGTCAGGGATCATGTTCTCCGACTTGTAGGCGGAGATGTCGGAGTCCACGCCCGCCAGCTCGCCCTCGATCACCCTGAGACGGTCGTTGATGAACACAGAAGTGGAGTTCGCTATCTGGTTCTTGTCACGCACCCAGTTCTCGTTATAGACGGCGATCAGGGTGTTCAGGATGTCCTGGGCACGCTGGGTGGACACGTCCTTGATAGAGAGCGAGATGACGTCGGCGTTCTTGTCGGCGAGGTTCACCTGGAGTCTGTTCAGGTAAGACTGTGTCACGCCGCGCTGGCCCGACTTTCTGACGTTGACCGGCTTTTTCATCGCCTCCCCGGAGTAGTCCTTCGTCTTCTGAACGATGATCCTTCCGACAGGAGTCTGGAGCGTGTCGCCGTAGTGTCCCACGACCGGCTTGCCGCCGACCTTCTCATTCTTATGGATGAAGTCATTCAGGGTGACTCTCCCGCCGTTCTCGCTGACGGTGAATCCGGCTCCCACGTTCTCATCCACATCGAGCAGGTCGGCGGAGATCGGCAGCGACGTGCCGTAGAGCACGTTCCTGTGGAAGGTGCCGTCCACCGTGTAGCTCATGTACAGGCGAAGCCTGGCCACCACCTCGCTCATGATGTCCGGGGATTCGAAGGCGTGCAGCTCGTTGTTGACGTTTGACTTGACGGCGAAGAGGCCCATGTTGCCGAACTCGCCGATGTCCCCCGGCATGGACGCGCCCTTGGTGTTGGACTTGATCTGGATGTCAGCGGAGGTGTTGTACGTAGGAGTTGACCTGAGGATGTACAAGGCACCTAAAGCCAGGCAGACCGCCAGGCTCAGGGCGAACCAGTACCATCTGGACAGGCAGCGGCGCACAAGCTGGCCGATCTGCACGGTCTCCTCCTGCTGCCGGGTATTGTTATCCGTATTGATGTTGTTCTCCATTGTTTTGAATCGCTTTGATGTTATAGTGTTTCTTCACAAGGTTCCAAGGCGGATCACTTCCCCGACCCAGTCCTCGTGGCGATGATCACGATCGTGTTGGTGATGGACGCCGCGAGCGAAGTCAGCGAGATCCAGAACGAGGTGGAGCGGACATTGTTGCCGTTCACCGTGGACTGCCTTGCCCGCACGTCGTTCGGATCGACGTAGATCACGTCGTTCTGGCGGATGTAGTAGGCCGGCGAGGCTATCAGGTCGGCGGCTGAGCAGAGGTTCACCTCGTAGGTCAGCATCTTGCCGTTCTCGTTGCGCAGCACCTTCACGTTCTCGCGCTTTCCGTAGATGGTCAAGTCACCGGCGGTTCCGATGGCGTCGAGAATCGTCACGGCATCCTTGTCGATGGCGTAGCGCCCCGGCTTCTCAACCTCGCCAAGCACCTGATAGTACAGGTTCATGAAGTCAACGGTCACCACGGCGTCCGTCGCCTGCCCCTGCTCATTGAGCTCCTTCTTGATCACGGAGGCGATTTCATCACGCGTCAGCCCCGCCACGGCCACCTCGCCGAGGACAGGGAAGTCGATGCAGCCCCGGTCGTCCACCGTGTAACCAGAGATGTAGCCCTGGCTGTAACCGGAAGTGATGGTGCTGCGGGTGTTCTCACCGAGACGCTGCGTCACGTACGGCAGGTTGAAAAGGGCTGTCAGTTCGGGACTCTTGCAGTTCACGATGATCGAGATCTTGTCCTTCGGGCGGACGATGATCTCCTTAGCGGCGGCAATGCGCTGACCCTCCACGGACGACAGATCCTGGAAATACGCGATCTCCTTGGGAGTCGAGCATGAAGCCAGAAGAAGCAGCAAGGCCGCTGCCGGCAATAACTTTCGTGTGTTCATATTCCTAAAACAAATTAAATTTTCGGCTCACCTGCAAAGTTCCGTGTTTAAGTTATCCAAAGATCTTATAGATTCTA
>OLVX01000105.1_pt1 | contig 81129 bp, 74 predicted proteins | sample 1673271 | NCBI WGS metagenome assembly OLVX01 (sample SAMEA3178939, study PRJEB25190) | human gut metagenome | biome: human gut; feature: human-associated habitat; material: faeces | place: Austria | collected 2013
ATAAATTTTTCCGTGAACATTCCTCTATTTTTAATATAATATTTTCTATTTTTCATTCCAATCAAGCATTTAGAAACTCAATCAAGTATAAAACCGTAAGAGCTAGCCTCCTCGTAATCATATATTTTCTTACTAAACTGTAATTTTTTTCTGTTGATTTTTAAATCTAGTTGTTTACTTTTAAAATTGTGTATGGTATAATTCTTTTGATAATTAAGAGGTATTAGTATAAATTAGAAATATACCTTTAGAAGGGAATGAGACTTAATATGAATCAAATACTTTCTACCAATATGCCTAATAATAATGGTAAAAAAAGTGGACAGAATGGTCCAAAAAATATAAAAAGTATAGTAATTTTCTTTGTAGCAGTACTTATTATATTTGCAGTTGTTTTAATTGGAATGGGTGCATATACTTTATTTAAAAAAGGAGAAACAACTACAAAAACTGCAGAAAAACCAGTAATTACGTTGGAAAATAAAACAGATACAACAGTTTTATTAAAAGTAATGCATAATACTGGAACAATTTCAAAAGTATATTATAACTGGAATGATGATGATGAAACAACTATTAATGGAAATGATGGAAAATATGTAGAACAAGAAATAGAAATACCATCTGGTAATAATACATTATATATTCGTGTTGTTGATGGAAATGGACAAGAAGCAACTTATGAAAAACAATATGAATTAGAAAGTAATATTAATTTTGAAGTAAGTGGAAATAAGATAAAAATTACCTATGATGGGGATACAACTATATCATATATGACTTATCGTTGGGATGATGAAGATGAAGAGACAATCCAAATAAATGATAAAACAATTAATCAAGAGATTGATGCGTTAAAGGGATTACATACTTTAACAGTAATAGTTGTAGATGAAAATAATAAAACAGATAAAAAGGTTCAAAAAATTAATGGAGTGTCTAAACCAACATTAACAATTGATAGTAATGAAGATAATACTCGATTTGTTATTCATGTAACAGATGAAGAAGAACTTAGTAAAATAGAAATAGTTCTAAATGATGAACAAGAAAAAAAATATGTAATTAACTTAGCAAATTATCATCTAAAGGAATTTGATTATGCATTACCAATTGAATTACAAGATGGAGAAAATATTATAGAAGTTACTGTATATAATGCTAGTGATGTTACAACAGTACAAAAAGGAAGATTAGTTAAATAATAAGGTGGATAGTGTGAATTTAAACATTGAAAGTTTATGGATCTATTTTTTGATATATTCAATTGCTGGATGGATATTAGAAAGTGTTTATAGAAGTTTTTGCGAAAAGAGGATTGTAAATTCAGGTTTTCTGAATGGTCCTCTTTGTCCAATATATGGTGTTGGAGCAATAATAATGTTATTGTTTTTACGATATTTTAAGGATAATATAGTATTGTTGTTTATTATAAGCTTTTTAGTGTTTTCCGCATGGGAATATATTGTTGGAGTATTGTTGGAGAAAATTTTTAAAACGAAGTATTGGGATTATTCTGATCAAAAATTTAATTTGAAGGGTAGGATATGTCTATTTAATTCTGTATGTTGGGGAATTTTGGGTGTGATATTTATTCATTTTATTCATCCTTTTGTAGTAAATATATTGCAAAGTGTTAATCCAATAATTTTAAAGATAATATTTATTACAATATCTGTTATTTTTATGATAGATACAGTTATTAGTATTATAAAAATAAAAGGAATTAGAGCTACATTGGATAAAATAGAAGAATTGAATGAACAAATAAAAGGAAAAATAGATGAAATAAGAAATATCAATAAGAAAAATAATATTAACAAGTCAATTGAAATTAAACAAGAGTTGCAAAAGAGCCTAGAACAGTTAAAAAAGAGAAAGAATCGAATTTTTCGTAATTTATATAGGAGAGTTTACAGATTAAAGAAAGCTTTCCCAGCAATTGAAACCAAAGAAATAACAGAAATTTTAAATAAAAAATTAGATGTTATAAGAAATAGAAATAATAAAGAAAAAATTAATAAATAAGTATAAATTTAAAAGTATAAATATAGTTAGTTACAAAGGAAGGAGTAAATATGATACAAGAAATATATATTATAGATGATGATGAATCTTCTATTTTAGTATTTGAAGAATTATTTAAAAATGATAAGGAATTTAAATTTATTAGTGTAACATCAGATAAGATAGATTATGCACTAAAGAATATACCTTCTATTATTATAATTAATGAAGATGCTATTGAAGTTGATGTATTAGAATTGTGTAAAAGGATTCGTAGAGATGAAGATAATAGCATCACTCCTATTATTGTAGTATCATCTGAAACAGAAAGAAATCATAGAATTGAAATTTTAAAAGAATCAGTAGAATACTATATAAAAAAACCAGTAAATGCGCAATATTTGTATTATACAATTAAAAATTTGAGTAGATTATTGACAATAAATAGAAGAATTAGTCCATTAACTGGCTTACCAGGTAATGTTCAAATTCATGCCGAGTTGAAAAAAAGAATTTCAAATCATGAGGAATTTTCTGTTTTATATTTGGATTTAGATAATTTTAAAGCATATAATGATGTTTATGGATTTTTAAAGGGTGATGAGATTATTAAATTTACAGCAGATACAATTATAAGATGTATACATTCAAATATTGCAGATAATGCTTTCATAGGGCATATTGGTGGAGATGACTTTATAGCAATTGTGCCAATATTGCATTGTGAAAAATTGTGTGAGTCTATAATTGCTAATTTTGATGTAGAGGTTACAAAGTTTTTTACTGAAGATGATAATGAAAAGGGATATATAGAGGTTGCAAATAGAAAAGGAATTATTGAACAATTTCCACTTACTTCTATTTCTATAGGAGTTGTAGAGGCTGATAAAGATAGATTTTCAAATATGTTAGAGATTGGTGAAATAGGTGCACAAGTAAAACATGCTGCAAAATCTGTTATGGGTAGCAGTTATGCAATTGATAAAAGAAAAAAGTAACAAAAATGTAAAGAGAATGTAATAAGAATGTAATAAGAATGTAATGATATATTAATATTTATAATGTATAATTGGAATAAAGACAATAGATATTGGATTATTAAAAGAAAGGGATGTATTGAAAGTGAAAATAAAAGGAATGATATTAAATTGTAAAATAGTCTGTATAGTATTATTTTCAATATTGGTTACAATGATTTTTTCAACGAATTCAAAAGCTTTTTCGTTAAAGCTTTCAGCTGATACCTCAAATGTTAATAAAGGAGATATTTTAACAGTAACGGTTACTGCGGATGAAAAATTTATTACATCTGATTTTGAATTAAAGTATGATTCTTCAATTTTAGAATATGTAGATGAAACACAATCAAATTTAACAGTTAAAGATTATGCTACAAAAGGATATTTAATTGCTGTTTATACAGATATTTCAGGAAAAGGAACAGATTCTGTATCAATAAAATTTAAAGTAAAAGCAGCTAGTAAGTCATTAAAAATTAGTATTCAAAATCAAAATTTTACAACAATTGCTGGTTTTTCATTTGAAGCTTCTAATATTACTGCTAATGCATTAGAAATTACTACTAAAGATAGTAGTGCAGATAATAATGGCAATAGTAATAACAACAGTAATAATGGCAATAGTAATAACAACAGTAATAATGGCAATAGTAATAACAATAGTAATAAAAATAATGGAAATAGTAGTAATAATAATGGGAGTAATAATAGTAATAATAACAATAATTCTAGTAATACTAATAATAAAACTAATACAATAAATGCTTCTAATAGTTCAAAAGCAAATGGAAAACTTCCTTATACAGGAGTAAAAACTAATTTATTAATTATTCTAATAATAATTGCAATAATTATGTCTGTAGTATTTGGAAAAAAAGTTAGATATTTCAAAAATATAAGTATGTTTTTAATAATAATTTCTTTTGCTATAATGTTTTCGAATCAAAATACGGTTTATGCATATAGTAAGACACCTAAATATGGTAAATATAGCAATTTAATTGCTAATCAAAAAAATTTAGTTGTTAGCTTAGATAAAACTGAAACAAATAGAGAATTAAAAGTAAGTGAAATTTCCAATTTAATTGAAAATGTTTCATTTTGTAAAGACAGTGCTGGAAAAAAGTTGGAAGAAATCAATTTAATAGGTACTGGAAGTAAAATTGTATTAAAAGATAATTCAGAATATACAGTATTATTATATGCTGATGTAAACGGTGATGGGAAAATTAACTCAAGTGATATTTATCCAATTATTCAGCATATATTAAAAGAAAAAACATTATCAGGAGTATATGCTAAAGCTGCAAATTTAAACAATAAAAACGACTTAAATGATGCAAATATTAATTCAAGTGATATTTATCCTATTATAAAATTTATTTTAGGAGATTTGTCAACAGACCTAGTTACAGTTTTTCCAGTTACTGAAGATGTAAAAGTAGAAGATTTAATTTTGAATATAACTTATAGTGAAACAAATTGGACTAATAAAGATATAAAAGTTATAATTAAATCCAATAAAGAAATAGAAATTCCAACAGAATTATCACAGTATTCAGCAGTATTGTCTGGTGATAAAAAACAAGTAAGTTTTGTGGTTAGTGAAAATTTAAATAAAAATGTAACAATAAAAGATAAAGATGGCATCTCAAAAACTATTAGTGTTAAAGTATCTAATATTGATAAAAATAAACCTGTTGTTAATGGAGATGTAAAAGTTTCAAAAGTTCAGATAAATAAAGGTGATCAAACGTTATTTGAAATACCTTTAAATGCTACAGATAATGAGTCAGGTATTGAAAAGATAAAATATAGAGTTTTAAAAAATGATAATGTAATTAAAGAAGAGGAAACGTCATCTTCTCAATGGGTAAAATATTATTTTACTCCAAATGCTGGTGAAATTTATAAAGTTGAAATATATGCAATAGATAATGCAGGTAATTATTCTGATAAGAAAACTTTTAGTACAAAAATAGTAAATTATATTGAAACAGAAGAAGGAAAACAAGAAATTGAACAGTTATACAGTCAACGAGCAAATGCTTTAAAGGTAAATCAAGAAGAAATAGAAAGTATAAATAACCAAATTAATAATATGAATTCTTCTTATGAAGAAAAAGTTAATGAAATAAATAGAGATAATGAAACAAGAAAATTAAATTTAAGAATAGAATATGATAATAGTACTCATGAAATAAATGATAGATATAATTCACAACTTAATACAATTATATTAGAAAGAGATAGAGAATTACATGAATTAGAAATAAGAAGAGAAAATGAGTTAGCAAGTGTTACATCAAGTGATAAACGTGCACAAATAATTGCTAATTATAAAAATATGCAAGAAGAAAGACAAAATTTTTATAATAATTTAATAAATGATTTAGAAAATCAGAGATCTCAAGAATTAAGTAATAATGAAAGACAATATGAAGATATGATAAAAGATAGTGAAGAAACAACTAAAATAAAACTTAGTGATTTGAATAATGAAAAAAATGCAGAAGAACAGAAGTTACAAAATAATAAACAAGAAAAAGAAAATGAAAAAAATAATATAAACAATGATTATAATCAAAAAGAACAGGTTCTTGCTAATAAAATAAATATTATAAAAATGTAAGGTGAAGTATGAATAAGGCAAAAACAAAAGTTTTAATAATAATATTTTTGATAATATGTTTATTTTTAGGAATTATTATTTTTAAAATTTTAGATAATAATACAGAAAATGGAAAAAATAGTAGTATAGTGAAAATGTCAAATGAAAGCGAAGATTATAAAGTAGTATCCAAATATAATCCATCAACTAAAAATTGTGAAGAAATAAAAGTTAAAATAGATGATATAATTAGAGGAGAGAAAGCTAATAATATTTTAGAAGAATATAATAGAGATTCTGAGTTTCCTATTAATTTACAGATTAATGATGATCAAGAATTGATTGTTGTGAATTATACAATAAATTTTGGTAATTTTCAAATAGGAGCTAATGGTGTATCTAAAGATATTGAGGCTAAAGTTTGTGAGAGTGAGGAAAAAGGCTATATTGAATATAATGATAAAATATATATGCCAATTGTACAATGTATAAATAATTTCGAATATACTAAAGAAAGAAAAGTTGATGGTAGTTTTGTAGTATTAATTCCAAAAGATTTGCATGATTATAAGATAAGAATTGGGGCAAATGGACAAAAAGTAGCGTATTTTTCTGGAAAATAATTTAATAATATAATGAATAAAAAATAAAAACTTTTAATATAAATGTATTATAATTTATATTAAAAGTTTTTTATGTTAGGAGATTTAATTTAATGTTGATTTTTCAAAAAAAGAGATTAGCTTTTCTTGTAATTTGTTTATTATTAGGGATTTTTTCTTATGCATATCAGAATACTAAAATTAAAATGGATGATGAACTAGAAGAAGCTACAGCCACTCCGGTGTCGGGTAAAGTAGTTGTTTTAGATGCTGGACATGGTACACCAGATGAAGGAGCTCAAAGTAGTTCAGGGACAACTGAAGCAGAGACAAATTTAAAAATAGCTTTTAAGGTACAAAATTTATTGGAACAAAGCGGATGTACAGTAATATTAACTCGTTCAGATGAAAAAGCAATTTATGATTTAGATAAGCAAACATTAAAGGAAAAAAAGATATCAGATATTAGGAATAGAGTAAAAATAGGTAATAATTCAAGTGCTGATATTTTTGTTAGTATTCATTTAAATAAAATTCCACAACAGCAATATTGGGGATGGCAATGTTTTTACAATGGCAAGAATGAAGATAGTATGAAATTAGCTAAAATTTTGCAATCAAGTTTAAACGAATCAATTCAAAAAGAAAATAAAAGAATTGCTATGAAATTAGATACAGTATATATTATGAAACATGTTGAAATTCCAATTTCTATTGTAGAATGTGGTTTTTTATCTAATCCTGAAGAAGAAAAGCAATTATTAGAAGATGGTTATCAAAATAAATTAGCGTGGGGAATTTATACTGGTATATTAGAATATTTTAAATAATAAAAAATGTTAAATTTATATGTAGTATTGCTATTAAAAATATATGTTTATAGTCATATTGATATAAAATTGGAATATATATTAACAGGTGATTATATGTTTTTTGTATTTAGTAAAGAGAAAATTTATACATATTTAGTGTCTATGGCAACAGTTATATTGTTATTTTGTGCTGTAAGTAACATGAATACTAATAGTTCAAAAACAGTAGAGACGTCTGCTACAGATGGAAAATTATTACCAATTTATCAAGTGGAAACTAAACAGAACAAAGTAGCTTTAACTATGAATTGTGCTTGGAATGCAGATGATATTGATCAAATTTTAAAAATTTTGGAAGACAATCAAGTGAAAATTACTTTTTTTATGGTTGGGGATTGGATTGATAAATATCCTGAATATGTAAAAAAAATAAATGAAGCTGGTCATGAAATTGGCAGTCATAGTAATACACATCCACATGTAAATAATTTAAGTTATGAAAAAAATATAGAAGAAATAGAAAGTAGCAATGATAAAATAGAGAAATTAATAGGGAAAAGAACAAGTTTATATAGAGCTCCATATGGAGAGTATAATAATACAGTAATAAAAGCAGCAACAGATAAAGGATATTATACAATTCAATGGAATTTGGATACATTGGATTATACAGGATTAACTGGAGAAAAGATGTGGCAAAGGTTAGAGAATAAATTGTCATCTGGAAGTATTATTTTAATGCATAATGGAACAGAACATACTGCAGATTCTTTAGATATGTTAATAAGAAATATAAAAGCGAAGGGATTTGAGCTTGTAAAAGTATCTGATTTGATTTATAAGGATAACTATAAGATAAATTCTGCTGGGATTCAAATAGATTGTAATGATAAAAATAGGTCAGAATAGAAAAATTTGCTTTTTTTGAATAAAATTAACTTTTTATGTAGACAAAACCAGCAAAATGGTGTATAATAATAAATGTAGCGGATGAGAAAATGCATTAAGATAAAAATACAAACCAGATAAAAATAAGGGAGGATAAAAAATTGGATACAAATTATTTAGAAAACAACTATTTAACATTAGTTGGAAAGGTTACAGGAGAAAAAAGATTTAGTCATGAAATTTATGGAGAAAAATTTTATGTTTTTGATTTAGAAATACCTAGATTAAGTGGAAATGCAGATATTATTCCAATTACAGTTTCAGAAAGAATTGCAACAGATGAAATGTTAACTGAAGGAAAAAATCTATTAGTGAAAGGACAATTTAGATCTTATAATAGTTATGACACTCAAAAAAATAGATTAATTTTAACTGTTTTTGCAAAGGATGTAATTGAAGTAGAAGAAAAACCAGAAGATGAAGATAATGAAATGGTTAAAAAAGATATGGTAACAAATGAAGTTGTATTAATAGGATATATTTGTAAAAAACCTATATATAGACAAACACCTTTTGGTAGAGAAATTGCAGATATTTTATTAGCTGTTAACAGAGCATATAATAAATCAGATTATATACCTTGTATAGCATGGGGAAGAAATGCTAGATTTTGTCAAAATTTAGAAGTAGGAACTAAAGTAAAATTAGTTGGAAGAGTTCAATCAAGAACCTATGAGAAAAAATATGAAGATGGAACTGTTGAAAATAGAGTTGCTTATGAAGTTTCAGTTGGTAGCTTAGAAATTATTGAAGAAAATGATGCTACAGAAAATCAAGAAGCTGTATAAATTGATAAAAAACTCAGATACTTTATAGTAAAGTATCCGAGTTTTTTAACGATTATATGAAGTGTAGTTCTTTTCACTATTTTTAATATTTCTTTTAAATATTAAATTTCTAATGAATCTAAAAATTGATAAAATCTTAGACTCTTTTTTTATAATTAAATATTTTGAGGTTAAACTTATTCCATTTTCTATTAAATTACATTTATCTTCTAAGTCCATCATTTTGTTTACATAGTAATCATTAAAAAAAGTATAATTTTCAATAGAACCAAGGCAATTTTTAAAATTATATAATTTTTTTCTGTAGTTTTCTATTTCTTCTAGTGTATTAATTTTATAGAATTCTTTATCAAAAAAGCTTGTAACAATAAGATTTTGAGTTTTTATAAAAGTAGTAGTAATTGCTCTTTTGTAATTATTAATTTTTGCTATTAAAGAATCAACTTTTTTATTTCTGTCATCAATTTGAACAATTTTATTATTTATTTTTATTATTTCTTCTTCAGCAAATAAAATATCATCAATAGCTGTTTGAATTCTCATAAAATTTTTGTAAGATAGAGCGTCTATTAATGTATTTTTAAAATTATCATTACTGTTTATTGTGCTTTCAAATAATATATTTTCTCCTGTAATATAAGCTAGTTGATTTACTAAACAACATTCTAATGGATAATAAGAAGGACTATTTGTTTCAAATGTAATATTGAAGTATTTAACGAATTCTTTTGGAATACCTAATATTTTTGAGGTCATAAGTTGTACAGCAGCTTCATTTAATCCTAGCCCATAAATTTTAAATTCAGTATAATCACAAAGCCCCATGCGAATTAGATAATTTTTTTTATCTTTTACTTCTTGAATATAATGAATGCATTCGTGTATTGCAAATTCTTCTAAGTCATTATAATCTATGTGTTCATTAAAATATATAGATGAATTTTTGTAAAAATAATTGGCTTCAGACATACCTTCAGGCATTTTTGCTATATACATATCTAATCTGGATAGTTTGATAAATAGTTCATTTTGATTAATACCAAAGTCTGGAAATGTATCGCATAATTTTTTGGAAATATTCTTTGCTATTGAATTTATTTTTAATGTATCTAATTTTTTTATTACTATTATTCCATCTTTTTTTAAATCGGATTCTATACTCATATATTTTTTGTATAATCAATTATTTAGAAATATTAATCTAGTTAATTGATTAATCCCTTTCTCTTTAAAAATCTATTCAATATTATTATACAACAAAAAGAAATTATATGTATTTCAATATTGTTAAATATATATTACATTTATATTACAACTTATAGTATAAGCTATATGTTAAATTAACTTTTTAAAGAAAAACTATTGACATAAAATATTATAAAATGTATAATAATTTTACAATTTTTAAGGAAGGAGGTTTAGAATATGACAGAGCAACAAAGAGATGAACTTTTAGTGACTATGAATGAAACGCTATGTGTTTTATCTGGTAAATATGGTGAATTAATTCAGAAATTCGAAGGGCTAGATCAGAAATTCGGATGGTTAGATCAGAAATTCGGAGGGTTAGACCAAAAATTCGAAGGGTTAGATCAAAAATTTGAAGGATTAAATCAAAAATATGATGATTTAGCAAAAGGGCAAATGAAATTATTTAGTGATCAAATACAAAGAGATAAGGTTTTGGAAAAATTAGTAATTGAACAAAATAAAACAAATGAGAGACTTGGAAAATTAGAAAATTCACAAGAAGAAATACTAGGAAGATTAGACAATCTTGAAGTGGAACAAAAAGAAATGAAACAGGATCTTAAATCTATAGGAAATACAGTTACAAGAATTGAATTTGAACACGGACAAAAATTAGATACCTTATTTGATGCATTTGCATTTCATTCTCAAAAATTAGATTCTCATGATAAAAGATTAGAAATCTGTGAAGAAAAATTAGACAAGCAGAGTCATCAAATTTTTTATTTAAATTCAAAAGTTCAAGGGCTATAATTATTAGCAATTCAAAGATAAGCCCCTATTGAACTTAACTCAATAGGGGGTAAAATTTTTAATAGTAATTTAAACTATTTAACAACAATGTTATAAATCTTATTTTTTACATAAATTTCTTTAATAATAGTTTTTCCATCTAATTTAGAATCTATTACATTATGTACTTTTTCTTTTATGCTATTTTCATCTTCATCAACTGAGATTGTTATAGTAGCTTTTAATTTGCCATTAAATTGAATTGGTAAAGTAATTTCATCATCAATAGTTTTTTCTTCATCATATTCTGGCCAAGCATAAGAGCTTACATCTTCATTAAATCCAGCAATTTTATTAAGTTCTTCAGTAATATGTGGTGCGAATGGATTTAATAAAGTTAAAAATGTTTTAAATTCAGATTTATTAATTTTCTTTAATTTATAGAATTCATTAACCATTGTCATAAATGTTGAAATACATGTGTTAAATTTCATTTCTTCAATATCTTGAGAAACTTTTTTAATAGCCTTATGCATCAATTTTTCAGCTTCTGGAGAATAGGTATCTCCATCAACTAGCATTTCTTGCATGTTCCAAACTCTATCTAAGAACTTTCCACACCCACGGATACTTTCCATAGACCAAGCAGCAACTTGATCAAATGGTCCCATAAACATTTCATATACTCTAAATGTGTCTGCTCCAAATTCATTTACAATGTCATCTGGATTTATAACATTTCCTTTAGATTTAGACATTTTTTCTCCATTTGTTCCTAAAATCATACCATGAGAAGTACGTTTTTGATAAGGTTCTTTAGTTGGAACAACACCAATATCATATAAAAATTTATGCCAAAATCTTGAATATAATAAATGTAGTGTAGTATGTTCCATACCACCATTATACCAATCAACTGGTGACCAATATTCTAAAGCTTCTTTTGATGCAAGTTCTTTATCATTGTGTGGATCCATATATCTCAAGAAGTACCAAGAAGAACCAGCCCATTGAGGCATTGTATCTGTTTCTCTTTTTGCAGGTTTGCCACAGTGAGGACAAGTTGTATTTATCCAATCTGTTTGTTTTGCTAAAGGAGATTCTCCATTTTCACCAGGTGTGAATTCTTCAACTTCTGGTAATCTTAAAGGTAAATCTTTTTCATCAAGTGGAACCCAACCGCAATCTTCACAATAGACCATTGGAATTGGTTCACCCCAATATCTTTGACGAGAAAATACCCAGTCACGTAATTTATAATTAACTTTTTTTGTACCAATATTATTTTTTTCTAGATAATCAATAACTACTTTTTTAGCTTCTGAAACTTCTAAATTATTTAGAAAATCAGAATTTATTAATTTTCCTGTTGCAACATCAGTGAAAGCTTCTTTTGACAAGTCAACATTTTCACCATCAACTACTTGAACTATAGGCAAATTGAATTTTTTAGCAAATTCATAGTCACGTGTATCATGTGCAGGAACAGCCATTATTGCACCAGTACCATAAGTTATCAATACATAGTCAGAAATCCAGATTGGTATTTCTTTATTTGTTAGAGGGTTTATAGCTGTAATACCTTTAATTTCAATACCAGTTTTTTCTTTATTTAATTCTGAACGTTCAAATGCAGATTTTAAACTTGCTTGTTTCTGATATTCTTGAACATCATTTAAGTTTTCAATTTTATCTTCCAATTCTTTTAGAATAGGATGTTCAGGAGATATAACCATATAAGTTGCACCAAATAATGTATCAGGTCTTGTTGTATAAACAGTTAAAGTTTTATCCATATTAGCAATTTTGAATTTTACTTCAGCACCTTCTGATCTACCAATCCAATTTTTTTGTTGAATTTTAATTTTGTCTAAGAAATCTACATCATCTAAGTCATCAATTAATCTTTGAGCGTAATCTGTAATTTTTAGCATCCATTCAGATTTTTCTTTTTGGACAACAGGGCTACCACATCTTTCACAAACTCCATTAACAACTTCTTCATTTGCTAGTCCGACTTTGCATCCTGTACAGAAGTTTATAGGCATAGTTGCTTTATAAGCTAAACCATGTTTATATAATTGAATAAAAATCCATTGTGTCCATTTATAGTAGTTAGGGTCTGTTGTATCAACAGTTCTTGACCAGTCAAAAGAAAAACCTAATGATTTTAGTTGCTCTGTAAAGTGAGCTATGTTTTGAGCTGTTGTAATTTTTGGATGTACATTTGTTTTTATAGCATAATTTTCGGCAGGTAATCCAAAAGCATCAAATCCTATTGGAAATAATACATTATAACCTTGCAATCTTCTTTTTCTAGCTATTATATCTAGAGCTGTGTAGCTACGAGGATGCCCTACATGTAGACCTTGTCCAGATGGATAAGGAAATTCTATAAGTCCATACCATTTTTTCATTGTATAATCGTTTTTAGCATTAAATGTTCCTTTTTTTTCCCATTTATCTTGCCATTTTTTTTCTACTGTTTTAAAATCATAAGCCATTTTTTAATCATTCCTTTCGCTTAAGTATTATGTATGGGTATTATATATCAAAATTGCTTAGTTTTCAAGGAAATTTCAAAACTTAGATAAAAAATCTTATATTACTCTTTAAAAATAAATTATTATATGATAGAATACTCTTCAGGTGGTAAACGTGGAGATAGATATAGAGAAGGCAAAGCAAGAGTTTATAGTATATACAGAGAAATATGATTTGCAAAATGAGAATATAAAAAGAAAGCAAGAACATTCATTAAGGGTTATGCAAATTTCTGAAAAGCTTGCAAAAATGCTAGGTTTAAGCAAAGAAGAGATACAATTAGCAACTTTAATTGGACTTTTACACGATATAGGAAGATTTGAACAATATGTACGATTTAAAAATTATGGTGTAATTAAAGAATTTGACCATGGCGATTATGCTGTTGAAATTCTAAAAAAAAATATGAGAAATTTTATAAAAGATGATAAGTATGATTCTATAATTTTGAATGCAATTAAGAATCATAACAAATATAAAATTGAAGATGGATTAACTTCTAAAGAAGAGTTTTTTGCAAAGCTAATTAGAGATGCAGATAAAATTGATATTTTGTATGAATGTGAAAAAACCTTTTGGAATGGACAAGAAGAGAAAATAGAAAAAAGCATTTTGTCTGATGAAATGTATAATAATTTTAAGAAAAAAAAGATTATTAGAATAGAAAAAGATAGAAATTATAATGTAGTCGATGATTTATTTATAACATTAGCTTATATTTTTGATATTAATTATAATGTAAGTTATAAAATAATAAAAGATGAAGGTTATATAGAAAAAATAATTAAAAGGTTTCAATTTAGATATGAAGAAACAAAAGAAAAAGTAGATGAATTAATAAATTTATTAAATAAATATGTTGAAGATAAAGCAAAGGATTGAAAATAAAATGGAAATAGATATATTAAAAGCCAAAAAAGTATTTAAACAATATGTAGAAAAATATAATCCAGAGGATGAAAAAATAAAAATAAAAATAGCACATATCGAAAGAGTATCTCAAATTGCAAAAAAATTGGCAGAGCAACTTAATTTGGATGAAGAAGATATAGAACTTGCTGAACTAATTGGATTGTTACATGATATTGGAAGGTTTGAGCAAGCAAGAGTTTATAAAACTTTTAGAGATAAAGATAGTATAAATCATGGTGAATATGGTGTAAAAATATTATTTGATAATGGGTTAATAAGAGAATTTATTGCTACAGATAGATTTGATGAAATAATTAAGCTTGCAATTTTAAACCATAATAGGGCAGATATTGAAAAGGGATTAACAGAAAGAGAAAATTTACATGCAAGAATAATTAGAGATGCTGACAAATTAGATATTTTTTATGTATTAGTTACAGGAGATAAAAAAGCAATTTGGGAAAGTTCAGACTTATCTAATGATGAAATATCTGATGAAATTTATAGAGAATTTATGGAAGATATAGTAATTGATTATAAAAAAGTACAAACAAGTGCTGAAATATTAGTAACGCATTTTGCTTATGTATATGATTTTAACTTTAAACAAAGTTTGGAAATTATTAAAGAACATAATTATTTGGATAAATTATATGGTAGATTTAATTTTAACAATGAAGATACAAGAAAAAAAATTCAAGAAATATATGAAGTGGCAAAAAAATATTTAGAAGAAAAAGGATAATGAAATGGGCAAGAAATTGTTAATAACAGAAAAACCATCAGTAGCAATGGAGTTTGCAAAAGCATTAAAAATAAATACTAATAGAAAAAATGGATATTTAGAATCAGAAGAATGGATTATTACATGGTGTGTAGGACATTTAGTAACTATGAGTTATCCAGAAAAATATGATGAAAAATTAAAGTTTTGGAGATTAGATACGCTTCCTTTTATTCCACAAAAATGGAAATATGAGATTATTCCACAAGTTGCAAATCAATTTAATATTATACAAGGATTGATGCAAAGAGAGGATATAGAAGAAATTTATAATGCAGGAGACTCTGGAAGGGAAGGAGAATATATACAAAGGCTTGTACTTATGATGGCACAGCCAAACCCAAAAGCTGTAATAAAAAGGGTATGGATTGACTCACAAACAGAAGAAGAAATTTTAAGAGGAATTAGAGAAGCTAAAGATTCTTCAGCATATGATAGTTTATCAGATAGTGCATATTTAAGGGCAAAAGAAGATTATTTAATTGGAATAAATTTTTCAAGGTTATTATCTATTATTTATGGGAGAAATTTGGCAAGTCAAATAAATGAAGATAAAGCATCTATTTCTGTTGGACGTGTTATGACTTGCGTTTTAGGGATGATTGTTTCTAGGGAACGAGAGATACGAAATTTTGTAAAAACAAAGTATTATAAAATTGTTGGAGAGTTTGGAGATGAGGAATCATCTTTTAAAGCAGAATGGAAAGTTAATGAAAAATCTAAATTTTTTGAAAATCCATGTTTATATAATGAAACAGGATTTAAAAAAGAAGAAGATGCAAAAAAATTTATTTTGTCATTGCAAGGAAAAGAAGCAACAATAACAGAGTTAAAGAAATCAAAGCAAAAAGAAAATGCACCATTATTATTTAATTTGGCTGAAATACAAAATGAATGTACAAAAAGGTTTAAAATTAAGCCGGATGAAACTTTAGAGATTATTCAAAATTTGTATGAGAAGAAATTAGTAACATATCCAAGAACTGATGCTAGAGTATTATCAACAGCAGTTGCAAAGGAAATATCAAAAAATTTGAATGGAATTTCTAAAGGTTTTAGAGATGATGAAATTCAAGGTTATATAAAAAAAATGATTTATGAAAAATATCCAACAAATCAATTGGCTAAAACAAAATATGTAAATGATAGTAAGATTACTGACCACTATGCAATTATTCCAACAGGGCAGGGCTATGAAAATTATGATAAATTGCCAGAGTTACAAAAACAAGTTTATAAAATAATTGTAAAAAGATTTTTGGCAATATTTTATCCTGCTGCAGAATATAATAAAATTCAAGTTACTGTTCAAGTAGAAAATGAATTATTTTATGCAAGTGGGAAAGTTTGTGTAAAACAGGGATTTTTAGAAATATTAAAACCAATAGATAAAAATAGTACTAAAAAATCCACAGATAGTGCTAAAAGTGTGGATAATGATGGCAGTGAAAATACTAAAAATGCTGATAAATCAAATGATTCCTCAAATGAGACTTCAGATAATACGAATTTGGATTTATTAAAAAAATTGAAAAAAGGTCAAAAAATTGATGTGAAGAATTATGAAACTAAAGAAGCGGAAACTTCTCCACCAAGTAGATATAACTCTGGTTCTATTATTTTAGCAATGGAGAATGCAGGAAAATTAATAGAAGAGGAAGAGTTAAGAGAACAAATAAAAGGTGCTGGTATTGGTACAAGTGCAACAAGAGCAGAGATTATGAAAAAACTTGAGAAAATAAAGTATATACAAATTAATTTAAAAACCCAAATCATTACTCCTACTCAAAAAGGTGAAATTATTTATGATATTGTAAATCGTTCTATGCCAGATATGTTAAATCCAAAACTTACTGCTAGTTGGGAAAAAGGGTTAGATATGGTTGCAAAGAAAGAAATTGAACCAAATTTGTTTATGGAAAAATTAGAAAATTATATTCATTCTAAGTTTAATAGATTGGTTGTGAAAAGATAAAATAGTTTGCAAATATTGTAAAAGTCAAATGAGATTTTAGTTATAATTAAACTAAAATCTCATTTGATTTTTGCTACTTATGATATGGACATTTATGTCCATCAAGTTCACTGTCAACACAGTCATTTGGAAGTTCTGAACCATATTTGGCTCTTACTTGAGTTTGTCTGGTTGCAGAGTCATCGTTCCAAAGTTTTCCTTGACATTTTTTGCATGTGAGTGATACATTTTTAATTGGTTTTACTGTTGCTGCCATATAGTACCTCTTTCTGCCTTCTCTTTTTTACAAATAGAGATAGGTCTTTTTATATTTTTATAAGTAACTCTAGTATTAGTATAGCATGATTTACATAAAAAGTCAAATTTTATTCCATATTTTTGGGAAAAACTTCTATAATGATTTCAGAAAAATTTTGTATAAATAAAATGAGCACTTAATCTAACATAGATCAAGTGCTCATTTTATCCTAGTCAGCATACCAGTACAATACACCAGTGTCGCCATTGAGAAGACACCTTTTAAGATACGAGATGAGTTCATCACAAGATGAAAAAGTTAATTCTTTTCCATTTAGTTTTGAATAAACTTTTTCTTTGTTGTTAGTTATTAATTCAACGGCTTCAACCATTGAAATTTTGCATGCGTTGGCTGGAATTTTTGTGTCTTTAGGCTCGTAATAGAGTTCAAAGTGCTGAACTCCAAGTTCTTCTAACCGAATTAAATTATCCAAATCGGCTAAATTTTTGACTGGCTTATAATTTCTAGCAATAAGTGCTTTTACAGGAAAGCCAGCCTCAATGATATTTCGTGCTTCTACATTTGAAATTTTTTTCATTTTGTTGTCCTCCATAAAATAAGTGAAACACAACCATAGTTACACTAAAATTATAACACTTCAATCATGTTATGTCAATCTAAATATACAAAAAATGGAAAAGTTGAAATGAAGTTGAATTTATGATATAATTTGAACGAAGCTATTAATTTTGTATGAAAGTTATTTCATACGTTACTTAAATTATATGTAGGAGGATACAAAATGAAGGAAGATTTTACAAGTAGGTTTTTCTCAAACCACACAACTGATATTGCTAAGTTTTATAATGAAATGGAAAATAGTAGTTATATGTATAAAGTACATTTAACCCAACGGAGTTACTGGTTAAGTAGACTTCTTTCTGATAAAGAATCAGATCAAAGCAGTTTTATATTAGCAGATGCATTGATAATGAAGGCTACGGAAATAGTTCAATATTATATTGAAAAGGGATATTTTCCCAGTATTCTTATTTGCGATTTATTTATGTATGAAGCAAGTGAATTAAACAATTTTTTAGTTCGATTTGAAAATGTAGTAATAAAAGTTATTAAAAAAATCAAGAAAATCATGACGATTAGTGATGATGATGACTTGGATATAAGAACAGACGTGTCTCAGGCAGTAAATATTAATATTTATGAGCAGGCAAATAAAATTTCCATGATATTGGTTAGATATGCGGCTAGAATTGTTGTATATAATTCAAATGTTGCAAGTTTCAGTGATGTTATAAGACATCAGTTATCGAAAACTAGTGATTTGAAGAATAGTGGTATTTCACCAAATAGTTTTTCTTTATATTCAAGAGTTAATGAAAATGACTTTAAATCAATTAAATGTGAGTATAAAAGAGTAGAATCATTTTATAGAAGTAATATCCAAACAGTTTATATGAAAATAATAAAATCTATAAATGATGTAAAGGCAATTTTAACAATTAGAACTCACGAAAAAGCATATTTTGGGAATGAAGACGGAAAGTGTTATATTACTCCAAATGTTTTTATAACTAATATAGGTTTAAAGGAAAAAGAAAAATTTTTAATAGCTGTTCAAACTAAAATTGCTGATATAACTATAAAAAAATTTTTTGAAGATTTATTGATAAAATTGAAGGGAGTGAATAATAAATTTGTTACTTTCTTGATAAATCAGTGTCTATTAACTTTGTTTATTAATAAATTTAATTTGCAGGAGGATTTGAATTTTTTAGAAAGTGAAATAGATAGAATTGCTTGTAACTTCGGAAATATTTATGGTATATGTGAAATTGTGAGATATTTAAAAACACACCAAATTTTTACTGAAAAGGAGTTTATTGGATTACTAGAGGAAATAACTTGCAATAGTAAGAATTTAGAAAGTAAGTCTGATTATGTAAAATTAAATGAAAGATTACCAGATAGTATTGAAAAAATTATATATGAAAAAGTACTTGATTGGCGCTCGGTAAAATATAGACTTACACTTGAATCCTATATACCTACAAAATTGCAATATACTAAAGAAAATGCTATTAGCTTTTTTGAACTAGTTAAAAAAATTAATACTAGAGATGAATTATCAATATATCAGATAATTGATAGCATTTTACAATTAATGGATAATGGAATGATATCTTTAGTTGAAGATGAGAATGTAGATGTAGTACAAGAGACTTATATTCAGTTTTTTAATATTGAAATGATTGTTCTTCTGATTCCATTCATAGAAGTAGGTATTTATCAAACAACAGTGCTTCTACTTGAACAAAGGTGTGATTGTGGTGGATTGGATAAGAAGAAAATGTTAAAAAATTATGCTAATAGGATAAAAATGAATAGTAAGGATCTTCATAGGATTGAAGAGTTATTTAAAAACTGCGAAAAAGTTGGTTTAAAAGTTAAAGATTTGGCTATTCCTTTTTTTGGATATGAAAGGCGTGATTTTGATGAAAAAATTAAAGATGGCTATGGAAACATTATGAAAAAAATTGAATTAGCTGAATTGGCTAGAAAAACTGTGAAAGCTTTTCAAGAAATGATGGAAGAGGGTATGATTTAAAGTAACACTAATACTGTATGAAAATAAGTATTTTCATACAGTATTTTTATAAAAAATACTTTTATTTCAATAAGAGATGTAGTATAATTAATAAACAAAAGAAATGCAATTATATATTAAATAGAATAAATTATTAAAATCATAAAATTAGTAAAAAAGCAAAGGAAAGAGATAAAAATGAACACAATAATAGGAGAATTAGGCAAATCAAAGAAATTTGTAGACCTAAACAAACAGATAGAAAATAAAACAAGTCCGATATCAATATCGGGCTTAACTGGCGTTGGAATGGCAGAATTTATAACGGCATTGCATGAATATCAAAAAAAGCCAATATTAATGATTACATATAATGAAATACAAGCAAAGCAAATTTTAGAAGATATGCAAAATTTTCAAAAAGAAAGAACTGTTTTATTTCCAAAAAAAGAAATTGTAACATATGATTATATTGCGGAAAGTCAGGACTTACCATATGAAAGAATAGAAGTCTTAAATCAAATTATTGAAAACAAAAAGCTAATTATTGTTACAACAATAGAAGCACTTATGCAAAAATTACCAGCAAAAGAAGTATTATTTAAAAATGTATTAAAATTTAAAATTGGGGATATATACAATTTAGATGAGTTGAAGAGAAAGTTGGTAGAACTTGGATACACTAGATGTGATTTAATAGAAGGAAGGGGACAATTTAGTGTAAGAGGTGGAATTGTTGATATTTCTATGAATGACACTGTTGGTGTAAGAATAGAGTTTTGGGGAGATGAAATTGATTCAATAAGAAATTTCAATATAAGTAGTCAAAGATCAATCGGAACATTAGAAAAAGTACAAATTTATCCAGCACATGAATATGTACTAGAAAGTAACATAGAAGATATAATTGGAAAAATAAGAGGAAAAATTATAGAAGGTAAGCAAGAGGAAATATTAGAGCAAGACTTAGAACAAATAAAAGCAGGAAATTATATTAGTAAAATTGATAAATATTTTAATGAATTTTATACACAGAGTAGCAATTTATTAGACTATGTAAAGGATAATTATCTAATTGTATTAGATGAAATTAATAAAATAGAGCAAAGAGAAAAAAATATTTTGCAAGATAATACAAATCTTATAAAGAATTTATTAGAAAAAAATAAAATTGTTCCAGAAGCTTTAGAAAATATGGATTCAATTGATTTTGAAAGAGTAGAACAAGAAAAAGTTTCAATTTATTTGGAAAAACAAGATACAGTAACAAAAAAGCAAGCAGAAAGATATAATTTTCAATATAGAGAAATTCGTTATTATAAAAGTGATATTGAAAATCTTTTTGAAGATATAAAAAAATGGAATACTGAAAAAAAGAGTATTTATGTAATGATTTCAACGAAAGAGAAAGCTAAAAAACTAAAAGAGTTATTCGAAAAAGAAGATATTTTATGTAAGATTGAAGAAAAACTGGACCAAACAATTATAGTAAAATCAACTGAAAATATAGTTACAATAGCTATTGGAAAATTAACGGCAGGGTTTGAAAATTTTGAAATCAACCAAATTGTTATTGCAGCTGATGAATTAATAGAAGGAGGCAAAAAGAAAAAGTCTATTATTCATCAAGCATATAAAGAAGGAGAAAAGGTAGTATTTGCAGATTTAAAAGTTGGCGATTATGTTGTACATAAAAATTATGGAATAGGAATTTTTATCGGTGTTAATACAATAACGGCAGATGGAACAACAAAAGATTATATAAAATTAAAATATAAAAATGATGATATTTTGTATGTACCAACTAATCAATTAGATGCTATCAGAAAATATATTGGTGGAGATGCATTAGGATTACAAATAAATAGTTTAGGAAGCAAAGATTGGATTAAGACAAAAGAAAAAGTAAAAAATAATTTAAGAGCAGTTGCTAGAGAATTGATTGAATTATATGCAAGGAGGGAGCAAGCAAAGGGATATGCTTTTAGTAAGGATACTCCTTGGCAACAACAATTTGAAGATAAGTTTCCATATCAAGAAACAGATGATCAATTAAGATGTATAGAAGAAGTAAAAGCTGATATGGAAGCTCAAAAACCTATGGATCGTTTGTTATGCGGAGATGTAGGTTATGGAAAAACAGAAGTAGCAATTCGTGCAGCATTTAAAGCTGTTATGGATCAAAAACAGGTGGCATATTTGGTTCCAACAACAGTACTTGCACAACAACAATATGAAGAATTTAGAGATAGAATGAAGGATTTTCCAATTAAAGTTGAAATTTTAAATCGTTTCAAAACAAAAAAATATCAAGATGAAGTTATTAAGAAGCTAAAGTTGGGAGAAGTTGATGTTGTAATTGGAACTCACCGTTTATTAAGTAAAGATGTTGAATTTAAAGATATTGGATTATTAATAATAGATGAAGAACACAGATTTGGTGTAAAAGCAAAAGAAAAAATAAAAGAATATAAATCTAATATAGATGTTTTGACAATGACTGCAACACCGATACCAAGAACAATGCATATGTCAATTGTTGGAATACGTGATATGTCAGTTATTTATGAACCACCTCAAAATAGAAAACCAGTACAAACTTATGTGTTAGAGTATGATGAAGAGGTAATAAAAGAGGCAATTACAAAGGAATTGGAAAGAGGAGGTCAGGTATTTTATATTTATAATAGAGTTGACACAATTCAAAAGAAAGCAGATGATATATCAAGACTAGTTCCAGAAGCAGATGTAGCTTATGCTCATGGTCAAATGACAGGTGCTCAAATTGAAGAAATTATGGAAGATTTTATAGATAAGAAATCAAATGTATTGGTATGTACAACTATATTAGAATCTGGAATTGATATTCCAAATGCAAATACAATAATCGTGGAAAATGCTGATAGAATGGGATTAGCAGCATTATATCAAATTAGAGGTAGAGTAGGAAGGTCAGATAGGCAAGCATATGCTTATATAACTTATAAAAGAGATAAAATGCTATCAGAAGAAGCTGATAAAAGATTAAAAGCTATCAAAGAATTTACTGAATTTGGGTCAGGTTTTAAAATAGCAATGCGTGATTTGGAAATAAGAGGAGCAGGAAGTTTACTTGGAGAAATTCAATCAGGTCATTTAGAACAAGTAGGTTATGAAACATATTGTAACTTATTAGATGAAGTTGTAAAAGAAATGCAAGGAGTTAAAGTAGAGCCAGATTTAGATATTCAAATTGACTTGAATGTAACAAGTTATATACCAGATGAATATATTCCAGATTCTTCTCAAAAAATTGAAATTTATCAAGATATCGCATTATGTAAAAGTGAAAAAGATATACAAGATATCACTGATGAAATAATAGATAGATTTGGTAATATGCCATCAGAAATTGAAAATTTATTAGATATTGCACGTATAAAATATATGGCAAAGCCATTGTATATAACCAAAATTGCAAGCAAAAGAACAGCTGTTGTGTTTATATTTGAACAAAGTAAATTTGATGTTGATATTCAAAAATTAGTCTCAATATATAAAAATAGGCTTAAATTTTCTCCAGGGGTAAAGCCGATGATTACTTTGGATATTGGAACTACAAATGAAAGACAGATTTTAAATGATGTGGCAGAATTTTTAAAACAATTAGAAAAATAACAATAAATTTTTGGAAAGGAAATATTTATGCAAGTTATTTCAAGTAAAGATAATGAATTTATTAAACATGTGAAAAAATTAAAAGATAAAAAATACAGAGATATGAATCAAGAATTTGTAATTGAAGGTATAAAATTAATCAGAGAGGCAATAGAAGAAAATGCAGATATTAAGCAAATTGTTATTTGTGATAATTGTCTTAATTCTGATGTTATACCAAAGGAACTTATGTATGAAATTGCAAAATATGAATGTGTGTATGTTACTGAGAAAATTTTTAGAACTATAACAGATGTAAACACACCACAAGGATTACTTGCTATTATAGGAAGAAATAGTACTGAAAATGAAATAAACTATAATCAAGATATAATAGTAGCTTTGGATGATATACAAGATCCAGGAAATTTGGGAACTATTTTAAGAACTGTTGATAGCATAGGGTTAAATCAAATTTTGGTTTCCAAAGGCACTGCTGATTGTTATAATCCTAAAGTGGTCCGTTCAACAATGGGAGCTATTTTTAGAATTAAAATTATTGAATGTGACAATTTAACGACAACATTGCAAGAAGCTAGAAATCATCAATATAAAGTTATTGTTACATCTTTACAAACTGAAAATAGCGTATATGATATTAAATATAATAAAAAGGTTGTTGTAATGGGCAATGAAGCAAATGGTGTAAGTGCTGAAATTCAAAATTTGGCTGATGAAAAAATAAAAATTCCAATGTTGGGAAAGACAGAGAGTTTAAATGCATCAGTTGCTACAGGGATTGTATTATATGAATATGTAAGGCAAAAGATAAAAAATGAATTTTAATATTTTTAATAATTAAAACATAATAATATAGAAAGAGGAAAATAAAATGAAATTGAATATAGTTATGGTTGAACCAGAAATACCTCAAAATACAGGTAATATTGCAAGAACATGTGCAATTACAGGAGCAAAACTTCATCTTGTACATCCATTAGGATTTGATATAAGTGAAAAATCATTAAAAAGAGCTGGTTTAGATTATTGGGATAAATTAGAAATTGAAGAACATGATTCATTAGAGGATTTTTTGCAAAAATATTCACCAGAAGAAAATAATATGTTTTTTGCGACAACAAAAGGAAAAATGAAATATACAGATATTGATTATTCAAAAATGAATGAAGTATTTGTATTATATGGGAAGGAAACAAAAGGATTGCCAGAATGGTTATTGGAAAAATATTTAGATAAAAAGACTATAAGAATACCGATGCTACCAACACTAAGGTCATTAAATTTATCAAATTCAGTTGCAATAATTACATATGAAATATTAAGACAACATAATTTTGAAACATTGCAGGAAATTAGTACATATTTTGAAAAGTGACATAGTATGACAAAAAAATACAAAATACAACGAAAGGTTTGATTTTAGGATAATAGAAGCCACAAAATTTTAGTAAAAATGATAGAAATTCATTGCAATTTCTATCATTTTATGTTAATATAAGCTTATCAACAATTTTGTTTTTAAAGTGATTTTATTCAAAATTTATTTTAATTTTAATCTTTATTTTATCAAGAATTGATTATATCAAAAATTTTAGTAATTCTAGAAAATTATATTCTAATGTTTGTTTCAAACAAAAATCAATGATTTTGGAATAAAGTTAAGGAAGGAGTGTACATGAGATATTTCTCATTTAATGACTATGAAGATTATACAAATAAAAAGAGAGGAGGTAATATTCAAAAATTAGAAGATAAAACTGTAAAATATAAACTAATTGAAACGGAAAATTATGTCAGGACGAATAAAATTAGTAGAAATATTAATAATGTTAGTAATGAAATTAAAGGTTCAGAAGATGATGATGAAGTAATAAAAATATTAAAAGATAAAGAAAATTTAAGAAATTTTTTATGTACATCGTTTAATATTAAGACAAATATTTTAATAGAAGATTTAAAATTATGTACAAATACAATAAAGATTAATGATTATAAAGACATGTTTTATAATACGAATTTTATTTTATATAAATTATCAAATGAACAAAAATATTTTTATATAGAGCATATTAACAAAATTGATTATAATATTGCATATAAGATGTTTGTAGTTTCTATGAAAATAATTGAAAATTGGTCAAAAGAGAAAAAATTAAAAAGTAAATATCCCATAGTTTTTCCAATAGTTATTTATTCAGGAGAAGAGGAATGGGATATAGTTAAAAATCAAAATAGATTAAAGATTAGATATACAACATATGAAAGAAGTAGTATAAATTTGGCATATAATATTGTTAATATCAAAGATATAAAGTTTAAATTTACAAAATAAAATTTTACAAATAAATCAATAAAAGATATTGACAAGTAACCTTTATAATGATATATTTACGAATAAGGAAAATGGAGGTGATAAGATGATACCAGATTATAGAATAATAGGCAAAAGAATAAAAAATGCAAGATTAGCAAAAGGTATGAAGCAAGAAGAATTAGCAGAAGAAATAGACGTATCAATGGCATTTTTAAGTAGAATAGAGACAGGGAGAGCAGGAATAAATTTAAAAAGATTAACACAGGTAGCAGAAATATTAAATGTATCACCAGGATATCTATTAACAGGGAGCAATGTAGAATCAAAGGACTATTTGAAGGCAGAGTTTTCTGAATTATTGGGGAAATGTACTCCTACCCAACAAAAGCTTATTTATAAAATAGGGGAATTTATTTGTAAATATGATATTGATGTAAAAGATGTATTATATTTTATGCAAAATGTGTAAGATATTTTTAGAAATAGTTTAATTAAGTAAAATCGAGATATAAACAGTGAAAGTGGTAAAATTAATGTTGTATTGCTAAACATTAACTTTGCCACTTTGAAAAAATATATTATTTAATTGCTTCTTCAGCATATTTGTTGTTTATAATTTTATCATATGGAGCTTTTTTCTCCAATTCTCCGGCTAAACTCATAACATCCTGTAATTTGTTAAAACTGTTTTCTTTCAAAATTGGATTTTCGTTCCAAGCATCAATATCTTTATAACTTTGGATAGCTGTTTCAAGTAAATTCAAATCAGTTCCAGGGAAAAAATTTTGAATTGTTTCGGCTATTTCTTTTGAAGTATGTTCTTTAACCCATTTTTGACCTTTATATATTGCATTAGTAAAATCTTGTATTGTTTGTTCATTTTTTTGAATGTAACTTTTTTTAGCAAAATATGCAGTATAAGGGATTTCACCAGATTCTTTTCCAACAGATGCAACAATATAGCCTTTTCCTAAATTTTGTATATTTGATGCAGTTGGTTCAAATAATGTTACAAAATCAGCACTGCCAGAAGTAAAGGCACTTGCCATTAAATCAAATTTTATACTATCATCTAATTTTAAATCTGTTTTAGGATTTAATCCATGTTGTTTTATAACATATTCTAAAGTCATATATGGAACTCCACCTTTTCTACCTGGAATGATTGTTTTTCCTTTTAAGTATTCCCATTTGAAATCAGAAAGTTTATCTTTAGAAACTAAGAAGGAACCATCTCTTTTTGTTAATTGTGCAAATACTTGAGTGTAATCTTCTTTACCTTCATTATAAACGTAAATTGAGGCTTCAGGTCCAGCAAAACCAATTTGAGCTTCTCCAGATAAAACAGATGTCATTACAGCGTCAGCACCTTGCCCGGTCATTAATTCAATATCAATTCCATAATCTTTAAAATAACCATTGTTTATTGCAACATATTGTGGAGCATAAAAGACAGAACGTGTTACTTCATTCATTTTAATTACGATATTTTCTCCATTTGTGTTGTTATTTTGTTTTTTTATAATAATTACACCAATAATTATAACAATTATTATTAATATAAGTATAGAAATTATAATTTTCTTTTTCACTATAAACCTCCTAAATTTTATATGATAGAATAATTTTGGAGAGATTTAATTTTTTGCTATCACATAAAATCATAAATTATTTTCGGATAAATTTTTCTAATAATAAGACACCACCATACATAATTCCAGCAACTATTCCTAATATTATAACACTAGTCATGACCAAATCTAATTTAAAAACCTGACCTCCATATACAATTAAATATCCTAAACCAGCCTTAGAAACCAAGAATTCACCAGATATAACACCAACAAGAGAGAGACCTATATTTACTTTTAGAGAATTAATAAATGTACTAGTATTTGCAGGAATAATAATTTTAGTTAGTAATTGCAATTTAGTACAATTAAAGGATTTTGCCATTTTAATGATTTCCTTATCAGTTTTTAAAAAGCCATTTAAAATTTCTAATATTGTTACGATTAAAGAAATTGCAATAGCCATAACAATAATAGCAGAAGTGCCAGAACCTACCCATATAATTATAATAGGACCGTAAAGCTACTTTAGGCAAACTATTTAAAACTACTAAAAATGGTTCAGAAACTTTTGCTAAAAATTTAGACCACCATAAAATAATTGCAATTATAAACCCTAAAAAAGTGCCTAGACAGAAACCAACAGCTGTTTCATATACAGTAACTCTTATATGTGTTAGTAAATTATTAGAGGTTAAATTCAAAAAAGTTTTTAAAATTCTAGTTGGTTGACTTGTGATAAAGCTATCAATTATTTTTGCGTTCGCTAGATATTCCCATAATAATAGAAAAGAGATTAATACTGCAATTTGTGTAAAAAAAACTAAAAATTTTTCACGTTTAGCTTTTTTTATAAATTTTTTTCTTTCATTTGATATATTATTGTTCATTTACACCAAGCTCCTTCCATAAAGTATCAAAATACATACTAAATTTAGGACTTTGTCTGCAATTTAAAGGTGTTCTATTTTCTATTTCAAAATTAATTTTGTGAATATCTTTAATAGTTCCAGGTCTTTTGCTTAAAACTAAAACTCTATCAGCCATACTAATAGCTTCAGAAATATCATGTGTAACAATAAGAGCAGTTATTTTTTCTTTTTTTAAAATACTATAAATATCTTTGGTAACCATTATTCTTGTTTGATAATCTAATGCAGAAAAAGCTTCATCTAATAATAAAATTTTCGGTTTTATTGCAAGTGTTCTAATTAATGCAACTCTTTGCCTCATACCACCAGATAATTCAGATGGATATTTGTTTTTAAATTCATATAAATGGTATTTTTTTAGTAGTTCTTCGACATATGCAATTGACTCTTTATTTTTTAGACCTTTTATTTCTAAACCGAATAGTGTATTGGCTAAAATAGTTTTCCATTCTAAAAGACAGTCTCTTTGAAGCATGTATCCTATTTTTGGGGAGATACCTTCAACTTTTTCATTTTCTATGTAAATTTCTCCTTCTGTTTTTTCTTCTAATCCTGCTATTATTGAAAGTAAAGTAGATTTACCACAACCACTGGGACCGATTATGCTAACGAATTCTCCTTTTTTTACTCGAAAATTTACATTTTTTAAAGCTTGTATTTCGCCATCTTTGTTTTGATATTTTTTTCCTAGATTTTTTACTTCTAATATTTCATTCATAAATTGCCTCCTTTTATTTATCCTAATATATTTTATGTAAAATTACTTTTTTTGTGAACTGTAGCTGTGAATTGCAATAATTTTACTTTTAAATTGTTACAGTTCAGTAAGAAAATATACAATTACGATGGAGGTGTCTCTTAAGGATTTATACTTGATTGAGATTTTAAATGCTTGAGTGTAGTGAAAAATAGAAAATATTATATTAAAAATAGAGGAATGTTCACGGAAAAATTTATATATGTATATGATTTTAGAATTTTTTAGTTCAATACGCAAAATAAAAATTTCTAAAATAAATTAATGGCACCCTTCCACTTAGTCCTCACTTCGTTCGACGTGAACTCTTTCCATTAATTTATTTAAGAAATTCTAATATTGCTCCAATCACATTCCAAAATTATAAAATCATATACATATATAAATTTTATACCTGAGTGAAAGAGGCTCAATTTTTAATATTAAATTTTCTTTTTGAACGCAATGAACAGTTTAGAATCTCAATCAAGTATAAATCCTTAAGAGATACCCCATCGTAATTGTATATTTTCTTACTGAACTGTAACTTTAAATTTTAGATTTTTATTGCAAATTATTGTATTAAACGTAAAATTGTGATATATTGTAAAAAAATAAAAAATAGGAGTGATACAAATGATAGCAATCGGAAGTGACCATGGAGGATATAAATTAAAAGAAGAAATAAAGAAATACTTTGATGAAAAAGGAATGGAATATAAAGATTTTGGGACTTATACAGAAGAAAGAACAGATTATCCAATATATGCAAAGAAAGTAGCAGAAGCAGTTCAATCAAAAGAATGCGATTGTGGAATATTAGTATGTAGATCAGGATATGGAATGACAGTTGTAGCAAATAAATTTAGAGGAATAAGAGCAGCTGCAATTCATGATGAGGAATCAGCAAAATTCGCAAAAGCAGATGACGATATAAATGTTATTACATTAGGTGGAGATTATATTGATACTAATGAAGCAATTTGTATTATAAGAAACTGGTTAGGAACAGAATTTAAAGGTGGAAGATACGAAGAAAGACTAAAGATGATAGATGAAATAGAAGATAAAAATATGAAATAATTGGAGGAATACTTTATGTGGGGAAATATAGCAATTGCGTTTATTTTGGCATTTGTAGTTACATTTGTGACCACACCATATACAATGAAAATAGCTAAAAAAGTTGGAGCAATAGATATTCCAAAAGATGAGAGAAGAGCACATAAAAGGTCTATTCCAAAATTTGGTGGACCAGCAGTAATTTTAGGATTTTTAATTTCAACAATTTATTTGTTGATTGTAATGAGTATGGAAAACTCAATTAATTTATTTGGAATTCAAGAATATTGGAAAAAACTTTTAGGATTTTTATTAGGAATAATAATAATATCAATATTTTGTATTGTAGATGATATAAAAACAATAAAGCCATTAACAAAACTTTTAGGGCAAATATTAGGAGCAGTATGTGTAATAATGTCTGGAATTAGAATTGAGGGAATAACGCTTCCATTTTTTAATTTCCCAGAGATGCATGAAATTACATCAGTATTATTAACATTGGCATGGATAATTATAGTTACAAATGCAATAAACTTGATTGATGGGCTAGATGGATTGTCATCAGGGATATCAGTAATATCAGCAATTTCTTTGCTAGTAATATTTGTATTAAATGGTTCATCTTTAATATCAATAGTACTAATAACAGCATTAGCAGGAGCATTAGTTGGATTTTTACCATTTAATTTTACACCAGCAAAAACATTTATAGGAGATACTGGTTCAAACTTTTTGGGATTTTCTTTAGCTGTTATATCAATATTAGGTTCAGCAAAAACATATACGGCAGCAGTTATTGTATTACCATTAATAGCTTTAGGATTACCTATATTTGATACGGTTTGGGCTATTATAAGAAGATTAATTAAAGGAAAATCAATTAAAGCTGTTTTTAAAGCAGATAAAGGACATTTACATCATAGATTAGTTGCAAGGGGCTTTAGTCAAAAACAAGCAGTTTTAATATTATATGGAATTAGTGCAATTTTTGGTATGTTTGCAGTAATTCTATGTGATAGTGGTATTTGGAAGGCATTATCATTTTTATTAATTGTGATTGTTGCAATTGCGGTTGGATATAAAAACTTTTCAGTCGAAAGAACTGGAGATGAACAATATGAATGTACTCAATGTAAATATATTTATAATCCAAAGTTTGGAAATGAAAAAGCGGGAATAGCTAAAGGAACAAAATTTAGTGAATTGCCAGAAGATTGGGTTTGCCCAGTTTGTGGAGAAGGCAAAGATATGTTTCAAATACATGAATAATATTATATGGAGTAGATTGCATAATCTGCTCCATTTTGTTAAAATATATATAGTAAATAAATGTGATAGTTTGAAAGGATGAGATTTTAAATGATAAAAAGTAATTTATTGGAATTAGCAAAAGAAGTTGAAAAAGAGATACAACCACAGTTTGAAAAAATAGAAGAAATTTGTAGCCAAAATAGTATAAAAGTAATAGAAGCATTTCAAGATTGTAATTTGCAAGAAATGCACTTGAATTCATCAACAGGATATGGAATAGATGAGTCAGGACGAAACAAAATAGAGGAAATATATGCACAGGTTTTTAAAGCAGAAGATGCATTAGTAAGAGCTCAATTTATATCTGGAACACATGCTCTAGCAATTACATTATCAGCTTTATTAAGACCAAATGATACAATGATAAGCATTACAGGAGCACCATATGATACATTACAAACTGTAATAGGGTGTGGAAATGAAATAAGTAAAAGTTCTTTAAAAGCTTATGGAGTAAAATATGAACAAATAGAATTAATAAACAATGATTTTGATATAAAAAAAATACAAGATAGATTAAAGGAACAAAATGTTAAATTGGTTGAAATACAAAGATCAAGAGGATATTCAACAAGAGAAAGTTTAACAATAGAGAAAATAGAAAATGCAATAAAAGCAATAAGAGAAGTAAACAAAAATGTTATAATAATGGTAGATAATTGCTATGGAGAGTTTGTTCAAGAAAAAGAGCCAATAGAAATTGGTGCAGATATAGCAGTAGGTTCTTTAATGAAAAACTTGGGAGCAGGAATAGCTACATCTGGTGCATATATTGTTGGAAAAAAAGATTTAATAAATTTATGTGCTGAAAGATTAACAGCACCAGGAATAGGAAAAGAAATAGGACCATCTTTAGGACAAAATACAAGTCTTTTAAAAGGATTATTTTTTGCTCCACAAGTAGTAGCAAGTAGTGTTAAAACAGCAGTATTTGCAAGTAGAATTTTAGAAAAATTAGGATATGATGTAGAACCTAAATATGATGCAAAAAGAGCAGATATTGTTCAAACTATAAAATTAGGAAGTGCTGATAATTTAATAAAATTCTGTCAAGGGATTCAAAAGGGATCACCAATAGATTCAAATGTTGTACCAGAACCAAGTGAAATGGGAGGATATGAAGATGAAGTTATAATGGCAGCTGGAACATTTACAGAAGGTTCAACAATTGAGCTTAGCTGTGATGGACCAATTAGAGAACCATTTATAGCATATATGCAAGGTGGACTTACATATGATTATGGAAGATATGGAATTTTAAAGGCAATTGAAGAAATGCAAAAATAAATTTATTTTTGTGTATTGTACAAAAAAATGTTAAAGCAAGTTTTGTATGTAAATAAATTTGGAAGGAATGAGATTATATAATGAAAGTTATTGTAATTGGTGGAGGCCCTGCTGGGATGATGGCTGCAATTACAGCAGCAGAAAGTGGAGACAAAGTTATACTAATAGAAAAGATGGAGTCATTAGGTAGAAAATTACTAATAACAGGAAAAGGAAGATGTAATATAACATCTTCTGTAGATATGAATGAATTTATAAAAAATACACCAGGAAATGGAATGTTTTTATATAGTGCTTTTTCTAATTTTACAAATTTGGACATTATAGAATTTTTAAAAGGAGAAGGACTAGAAGTAAAAGAAGAAAGAGGAAAACGTATTTTTCCTGTTACAGATAAATCATTAGATGTGTTAAAATGCTTTACTGCTAGATTAAAAGAACTTAAAGTTGAGATTAAATTACATACAAAAGTTAAAGAAATTGTAACTGAAAGAGATATCAAATCTGAATTTGATAATAATGGAGAAGAAAATAGAGTAATAGGTATTATTACAGAAAATGGTGAAAAGATAAAAGCAGAGAAAATAATTTTAGCGACAGGAGGGAAAAGTTATCCATATACTGGATCAACAGGAGATGGATATGAGATAGCAGAAAAATGTGGGCATACAGTTACAAAAATAAAACCATCATTAGTACCATTAGAAACATATGATAAAAAAATGTGTAAAGAATTACAGGGACTATCCTTAAGAAATGTAGAGATAGAAATAAAAGATTTGGAAAAAAATAAAATTATATATAATGACTTTGGAGAAATGATATTTACACATTTTGGTGTATCAGGACCAACAATATTAAGTAGTTCAGCACATTTAGTTAGATATAAAAATATTGATGAATTATTTAAAAAGCAGAAAATAGTATTAAAAATTGATTTAAAACCAGCATTATCAGAAGAAAAACTTGACGAGAGAATTTTAAGAGATTTCAAAGCTTATAAAAATAAGCAATTTAAAAATAGTTTAGATAAACTATTGCCACAAAAATTGATACCAATTATTATAGAAAAAAGTCAAATAAATCCAGATAAAAAAGTAAATGAAATTACAAAGGAAGAAAGAAAAAAACTAGTTGAGACATTTAAAAAATTTGAAGTTATAATTAAAGAATTTAGACCAATAGAAGAGGCAATAGTAACAAGTGGTGGAATTAATATAAAAGAAATAAATCCAAAAACAATGGAATCAAAAAAAGTTAAGGGATTATATTTTGCCGGAGAAATTATTGATGTTGATAGTTATACAGGTGGATTTAATTTACAAATAGCATATTCAACAGGTTACACAGCTGGAAGGAATTAATGCGTGAAAATAAGGAATGTTAATCTTTTACTATTAGATTTGTGCTTACAGAAAGGAAAAAGCTAAGTATGAAGGATTTTATTACAATAAAAGAAAATATAGAAACAGAGCTGGTTGTTAAAAAATCAAAGTTTATTTGTAATTTAATAAAAGTTAATAGTCAGCAAGAAGCAGAAGAGAAAATCAAAAATTTAAAAAAGATGTTTCATGATGCAAGACATAATTGTGTTGCTTATAGAATTGTAGAAGACGAAAGAGTAGTAGAAAAGTCAAGCGATGATGGAGAACCGTCAGGTACAGCAGGTGGACCAATGTTAAATATTTTGCAAAAAAATAACTTGTGTAATATTTTGGTAGTTGTTACTAGATATTTTGGTGGAATCTTGTTGGGAACAGGAGGACTTGTAAAAGCGTATTCTGATGTAACATTAGAAGCTATTGAAAGAGCTGATAAAATGATTAAATGTATTGGAATAGAAGCTATTGCTGTAATGGAATATAACTATTTAGAAGTTTTTAAATATTATTGTAAAAAAAATAATATAAATATAGATAAAATAGATTATTCGGATAAAATAGTTTGTAATATTCAGTTTGAAGAGTTGCAAAAAGAAGAAATTTTAGTCGATTTTGAAAAAAAGAATATTAATTTGATTAATTTACAATTTTTATCTAAAAAATTAATAGAAAAATCTATAATAAAATAGTGATTTTGTAAATAAATTAGGAAAAATTAGAAATTATTCTTGAAATTTATATTAACAAATCATATAATGTGAACTGTAAATATTTTACAGTTCTTTTTTTAGATAAAAATAAATAATGTAATTAAGTGCAAATAGTTACAAAATATATGTAAAATTAAAATACTTTATTAACAATAATTATGGTAAAAATAGAAAATAAGAAGTTTTATAAAATTGATAATAAAATTCCTAGAACTAAAGAGAACAGATTATAAAAATCTTTTTGTAGGATATGAACAAGAGAAAAAATAAGAAGATAAGCTTGAAGACAATATAATGATTATAAAATATTAAAAAATAATTTCAATATTTTTGTACCAAGCTGAAAAATTCTTTAGAAGGGAAAGATGTTATAATGAAAGAAAAAGTAACAATTTTGATTGCAGATGACAATCAAGAATTTGCAAGAACACTTGCAAACTATATTCAAGAACAAGAAGATATGGAGGTAATTGGACTAGCAAAAGATGGAGAAGAAGCAATTGATATGATAACTAATATAGCTCCAGATGTAGTATTGTTAGATGTTATAATGCCTCATTTAGATGGAATTGGTGTTTTGGAAAAAATAAACATGATAAAAAGTGAAAAAAAACCAACATGTATAATGTTATCTGCTGTAGGTCAAGATAATATTACTCAAAGGGCAATATCTTTAGGAGCAGAGTATTATGTGGTAAAACCTTTTGACATCGAACTATTAATTAAAAGAATAAGACAGTTAAAAGATTTCAAACCTTCTCAAAATTCAAATAATTTTATTAGTAGAGAAATTAAGAATCAATATATTGAGTTAAATAATAGTAGCGATGAAGAAAAAAATTTAGAGGCTCTTGTTACTAATATTATTCATGAAGTAGGAGTACCAGCGCATATTAAAGGTTATCAATATTTAAGAGAAGCAATTATAATGGTTGTAAAAGATATTGATGTAATAAATCAAATTACAAAAAGTTTGTATCCACAAATTGCATTTAAATTTAATACAACACCAAGTCGTGTAGAACGTGCAATTCGTCATGCAATTGAAGTGGCTTGGGGTAGGGGTGACCAAAAAACAGTTGAAAATATTTTCGGTTATACAATTTCAGCAGCTAAAGGAAAGCCTACAAATTCGGAATTTATAGCGATGATTGCAGATAAGTTGAGATTAGAATTAAAGAGTGCTTAGTCTGAGTAAACATTTAGAGAGAAGCGGATTATAAGATAAGATAAAATAGCTCTAAAACTATAAAGTGTTTGAAAATACATATAGATTATGTGAAAAATCTGCTACTAAACCAATAAATGAAATAAAAAGAAACCTATAAACTTTTCTTATTCATTGGTTCGTGTTTTGAATATTTAAAACATGAATTTTTGAAAAAGAGAGGTTTTTTATTATGGAAAATTTATTGTGATATATTTATATAAAATTTCAGTAATAAATAATAAAAAAAATTAGTATGTTCGCTAGACAAATATGTAAATATGTACTACAATGTTCAGTATAGGAAATGAGAATAAACAGATGTGGTTTGCCTCCATAAAGGAGGTGAGGCTTATGATAGAAATGCAATTATTAATAAAAACAATATTTATTTTATATTATTCATTAATTGGAGTAACTATCATAGCTTTTGCCTTGATTATAGCACTAGTTATAATTATTAGCAAAAGTAGATAACCAATAAAAAAACACATCTGTCTTGACCGGGCAATGTGTTTTTTACATACAAACCTGGCAAACCACGTTTGTGGTTTCTCCATTTCCTATTGTTATTATACTTTGAATTAATGATAAAGTCAATAAAATTTATTATTTTTTATGCTCTTTTGGGATTACTATATTTTTTGGTTTTTCATCAGTACATTTTGGTTTACCAGGATTTAGGTGGTCATATGCTTTTGAAATATCTAAGTTTGATCCATCTCCATCAACAATTTCAATTGTTTTTTTATTTTCTTCCATGATTTTTACCTCCGATATAACTTAAATTAATATTATCATAAAAATATTAGAAGCGCAAGGAAAAAAACAAAAAAAGTTATTGACATAATGCAAAAATAATGTGATAATATAAACATAATTTTGTAGGAAAAGTAGGAAAAAATATGGAGATACAAAAAATAGAATCAATAATAGAAGCAATTCTTTTTGCAGCAGGTAGAGAGGTTAATATTAAAGAACTTATAATGACTTTAGAAATGAATAAAGAAGAGATAGAAAATATAATACTAAGTATGCAAGAAGAATATAAAAATGAGAATAGAGGAATTGAAATTATAAAAATAGAAGATAATTATCAATTATGTACAAAAAAGGATTTATACGATTATGTATATCCGATTTTGGATAATAGAGCAAAGCCGAGTTTGTCTAATGCAGCGTTAGAGACATTAGCGATTATTGCATACAATCCAAAGATAACAAGAGCAGAAATTGAATCAATAAGAGGTGTAAGTGCAGATGCATGTATTTATAAGTTATTAGAATTTGGGCTAATACAAGAAGCTGGAAAATCTGATTTACCAGGAAAACCAATGACATATGCAACATCTGAACAATTTTTAAAGATGTTTGGTTATACTTCTTTAAATGACTTACCGGAATTACCGCGTTATAAATTAGATGAAAATCAACAGATAGTAATTGATGATTTAATAGAACAAAAAGAAAATGAAGAAGAACAGAAAAATCAAGAAAATATCGAAACAGAAGCAATTCAAGATAAAAAAGAAGATTTAAAAAATGAAGAAGAAAAAATTATTAAAAGAGAAAATAATGAGGAAGATGTAATAGAATAAGAAAAAAGCTGAGAATAAAGAAATCTAAAAAATTAAATAAAAAAATGAAAGAAGGATATAGAAATGAAATTATCAAAAACAGGAATGGGTACAACAAAATTAAACAATATTGATGAGATGTATCCAGGTCAAAGTATATTACTACAAACAAATCAATTAGTCCAATATGGGGCAGGGCTATTTGCTTATAATACAGTTCCATTATTAGTAAGAAGAAATATAGAAAAAATTATAGTAGATACATTAAATAAATATGATTGTATAGAATGTTTACTTCCAACATTACAACCAGATACAATTTGGAAAAATTCAGGAAGATATGATCAATACGTAAATGATGGAACAATGCTTATTACAGAATCAAATAAAGGAACATTCTGTTTAGCTCCAACAGGGGAAGAAGCAATGTTAGAATTTGCAAGGGAAAAATTAAAATCTTATAAGAATTTACCTGTAACATATTATCAAATAGGAGAAAAATACAGAAATGAAATCCGAACAAGAGGATATTTATTAAGAGGTAAATCATTCCCAATGCTTGATGCATACAGTTTTGATGCTGATATAGAAGGAATGGAAAAATCTTATAACAATGTTAGAAAAGCATTTTTAGAAATATTTGAAAAAATTGGGTTACCTGTTATTCCAATTGTTGCTGATAATGGGGCAATGGGTGGAAAAAAATCAGAAGAATTTATGATGATATCTGAACAGGGAGAAGACAAAATTCTTTATGATGAAAAAACAGGAATTGGTTTAAATACAGAAATATTAGAAAGAGAAGATTACAAAGAATATTTAGAAAAGGAATATGGAATAACAGATATATCTAATTTAAAAGAAATTAGAACAATGGAATTAGGACATATTTTTCAATTAGGAACACATTATTCAGAGATGATGAATGGTAAATTTATAAATCAAGAGGGAAAAGAATGTTTATATTATATGGGATGTTATGGAATTGGTGTAAGTAGAACACTTGCAGCCTTATATGAACATTGTGTAATTAATGATTCAAAGTGGGGACCATGTGGTTTTAATTTACCAGAAAATATTGCACCATTTAAAGTTCAAATTGTTCCAAAAATGGATAATCAAGAAAAAGTTGATTTAGCTAATAAGTTATATAATGCATTAAAAGAAAATGGAATTGATAGTATTTTAGACGATAGAGAAAATCTTACAATTGGTGCAAAAATAAAAGATTGTAAAGTTTTTGGTACACCTTATTTAGTTGTTCTTGGGGACAAACAAGATGGAGAAAATATAGAATTAGAAAATACTAAAACTGGTGAAATCATTAAGTGTACTATAAATGAAATAATATATAAAATATAATGTGAAAAGCCCAACTTGAGTTCAAGCTGGACTTTTCTTGTGTGGCTTATTTTTCGCTTTATCCTAATAAATTACGGCAGCTGTAAAAAATTTTTGAATAGTAATTACTAGTAGTGCTGCGAGTTCTAAAAGCACTTGGATGTCTTTCTCTCCATCTTCTTGTTGAAAGAGGTACATTATCCTGGTTTGAGTGTATTTCTTTTATAGTGTCTACAAATGATGAATTACTGTGATGGATGGATGATATTGCCATAATTTTCCTTTCTGCCTTCTCTGGTTTGATTTTTTATAGAGATAGGACTTTACTGCGTATTAGTAGTTACTTTAAGTATAACACAATTTACATAAAAAGGCAATGACATAATAAAATTTTGTATACATTTAAAATTCACAGTTTTTTGGTGTTCTAGGGAATGGAATTACATCACGTATATTTTGCATTCCAGTTAAATACATAATAGCTCTTTCAAATCCTAAACCAAATCCAGAATGAACACAACTTCCGTATTTTCTTAAATCAAGATACCATTCATAGTTTTCAAGTGGCATATTCAATTCTTTCATACGGTTAATTAATTTATCGTAATCTTCTTCTCTTTGGCTTCCACCAATTATTTCTCCTATGCCTGGAACTAATAAGTCAGAAGCAGCAACAGTTTTTCCATCTGGATTTTGTTTCATATAGAAAGCTTTAATATCCATAGGATAATCAGTTACAAAAACAGGTTTTTTGAAGATTTCTTCACATAAATATCTTTCGTGTTCTGTTTGTAGATCTACACCCCAACTTACTTTATATTCAAATTTATCATTGTGTTTTTCTAATTCTTTTACAGCATTTGTATAAGGAATTCTAACAAAATCAGATGTTATAACATGATTTAATCTTTCTAATAATCCTTTATCTATAAAATTGTTGAAAAATTCCATTTCTTCTGGGCAATTATCTAATACATATTGGAAAATATATTTAATCATATCCTCAGCTAAATCCATGTCATCTTTTAAATCAGCAAAACATATTTCTGGTTCAACCATCCAAAATTCAGCAGCATGTTTTACTGTATTAGAATTTTCAGCTCTAAAAGTGGGACCAAATGTGTATATGTTGCGGAAAGCTTCGGCAAATGTTTCACCATTTAATTGACCACTAACAGTTAAATGAGCAGGCTTTCCAAAAAAGTCTTTTGAAAAATCAACTTGTCCATCTTCTGTTTTAGGAATATTTGTTAAATCAAAAGAATTTACGTTAAACATTTCTCCAGCACCTTCAGCATCACTTCCAGTGATTAGTGGTGTATTTACATATACAAATCCTCTTTCTTGAAAAAATTTGTGGATAGCATATGCTAATGTACTTCTTACTCTAAATACTGCATTAAAAGTATTTGTTCTTGGACGAAGATGTGATATTGTTCTTAAATATTCAAAAGAATGTTTTTTCTTTTGAAGTGGATAAGAAATATCAGATAAGCTTTCAATTTCAATTTCTGTGGCTTGTATTTCGAAAGGTTGTTTTGCGTTTTCGGTTTTTACTAGAGTTCCAATTACTTTTATAGATGAACTTATTGATAATTTACTAATATCATTGAAATTTGATAATTTATCTGTAAAAACAATTTGAACATTTTTAAAAAATGAACCATCATTTAATTCAATAAATCCGAATGTTTTAGAGTTTCTTACTGTTCTAACCCATCCTTCTAAAGTGATATTTTGGTCTATATATTTTTCTGTGTTTCTGTATAAATCTTTTATTGTTAATTTTTCCATAATTTACCTCCATTATTATTATGAATAAGATTATACACCAACATACACTAAAATTCAATCTTTTATTAATAATACACTTGAAAATACTGAAAAAATATTGTAAAATAGTAGATACTAAAAATTTAGAGGAGGGCTAAACAAATGGTAAGCCGGAAAGAAAGTAGTAAAAAGATTTTTTTATTAGTAATTATAGTTTCTATTTTTATGCTAATGTGTTTAAGTACTAATGTAAAGGCAGAAAGTAGTCAAATGCAAGTAGGATATGTAGATGTTAAATCTGGGCTGAGAGTACGAAGTGAAGCATCAACAAAGTCCGAAATAATAGGATATCTTAAGCCTGGCAATTTAGTGGAAATTATGAAAAAAGAGGGAGATTTTTATCTAGTAACATTTTATGAAGATAACCAGCAGATAAATGGCTATGTGTATAGTCAGTATGTGAGTATTCCTGAAAAAGAAGGATATAAATTAATCTCTGCTGCTGTTATAACCTCAAGTAAAAGTTCTGACAACAGAAAGTTCAATATGTCTTTAGCTTGCGATAAGCTAAATGGACTTACATTAGAACCGGGAGAACAATTTGATTGGTATGGAGCTAATGGAGTAGGAAAAGCTAATAAAGCTAATGGGTTTAAAAAAGCAAAAGTCATAATGAATAAAAAATATGTTGAAGGTTATGGTGGTGGTGTTTGCCAAGTTAGTACTACATTATATAATTGTATTTATAATTTAGGTATTACACCTGATGAAATACATCACCATAGTTTACCATCTAGTTATGTGACTAAGGGAATGGATGCAACAGTTGCATATCCAGCAAAAAACTTTAAATTCACAAATTCATATGATTATAAAATTGAGTTTGAGGCTTTTGCAGATGGAGAAAAAGTAACAATTCTTTGTTTTAAAGAAGCAGATTAGTATCGAGTAGAATATGAAAAAAGCTGTATTGTAAAAAAATTATACAGCTTTTTTCTAAGATAATAAATTAAGTATATGATTTTTGTATTTTTATAGAATAAGCTAAGTAAATTATTTTAATAATATATCTAATATTTGTGGATAAATTTTTGAAGCATTATTGTTCCAATTATCTACAATTTTTTTTGCTCTTTCACGAGAACCTGCAAAAGTTTTTACTTCGAAAATAGTTTCATTATTTTCTATAATTTTGCACTTTACAGTATAATCATTTTCGTTTTTTGGAATGAATTCAGCAACAATTGAAGATTCTTCTGTAATAGAAGAAAGTTCTTTTTTAAAAACATTGTCAGCTTTCAATTTTAATAAACCAGGTAAAATGTCTTGAGTAAGTGATAAGGCATTTTTCCCTTCAGTTGTGATTCTTAGTACAGATTCTTCTTCATCTTTTGTGAATATTCCTACTAACTTTGAGTCTAATAAATCGGTTAAAACTTCTTTAAAATAAAAATAATTAACATCGTTTATTGAAGCAATAATTTTATATAAACCATCTTCAATCATTCCTGAGTCTAGTTGATTTAATATATATAAAATTAAAACTTTATTTTCAGCTAAAGCAGTAGTATTATCTGAACTAGCCATATCTTACACTCCTTACTTTATTTTATTTTTTTGCATTATATCATAAAAAATGGAAAAAGTAAAATTTTTTTGTGATATAATATTAAAAAATATAAAAAATAGTGTTATAATAAAAGTTGGTAAAATTGGAAAGAATATAAAAATAAAATTAAAAAAGATAAAACTATTCATTGCAATTTGAACATTTTTGTAAAGGGAGGATTTAATAATGAAAAATGGGAAAGTAGTATTAGTAGGAACAGGTTTTGTAGGAATGAGTATGGCATATTCTATATTAAATAGAGGAGGAGTAAGTGAGCTTATTTTAATTGATATAGATAAAGATAAGACAATAGGAGAAGAAATGGATTTATCACATGGATTACCATTTGCACCACAAAAAATGATAATAAAAGCTGGAGATTATGATGAATGTAAAGATGCACAAGTTGTTGTTATTACAGCAGGAATTGCACAAAAACCTGGTCAAACAAGATTAGAACTTGCAGAAACAAATACAAAAATAATGAAGGGAATTACACAAAATATAATGGCTAGTGGATTTGATGGAATTATTGTTGTTGCAAGTAATCCAGTAGATTTAATGACATATGTAGTTGCAAAAGTTTCAGGTCTACCAAAGAATAGAGTTATTGGTTCAGGTACAGTATTAGATACAGCTAGATTACGTTATTTAGTTTCTGATTATTTAAAGGTGTCTAGTAAAAATATTCATGCCTATATAATGGGTGAACATGGAGATTCATCTTTTGTTCCATGGGATCACACTTATGTTGGATGCAAAAGAATGAAAGATGTGATGAAAGATAATGGATATCCACTTGAAGATTTAGATAAAATTCATAAAGATGTGGTACAAGCAGCTTATGAAATAATAAATAAGAAGAAGGCTACTTATTATGGAATTGGTATGGCGTTAAGAAAATTAGTAAAAACAATAATAAATGATGAAAATACAATATTAACAGTTTCTACTTATTTGAAAGATGGAGAATATGGTCAAGACGATATTTATATTGGTGTACCTGCAATAATAAATAGTAATGGAGTAAGAGAATTATTAAATCTTGAATTAAGTAAAGAAGAACAAGAAAAATTAGATAATAGCTGTAAAATAATAAAAGAAATGAGAGAAAATTCCATAGATAAAATTATAGAACAATAAAAAATGTAAATTAGGTAAATTCTTACTTGCATTTTAAATGTATATGTGATAGAATAACGAAAGTAATAAAAACGAAAGTTGCAGGGAGGAAACAATAGATGGAAATAGCTAGAACAATATTAACAGTTATATATTTTGTAGTAGCTTTAGCAGTTATTATACTAGCATTAATACAAACTAAAGAAGATGGAGGATTATCTTCAACAATAACAGGTTCATCAACAAATAATTTCTATGAAAAAAATAAAGGTAGAACAAAAGAAGGAAAACAAAAAAGATGGACAATAATTTTATCAATTGTATTTGCTGTATTAACAATTGTATTAGGAATTTTATATTTAGCATAAAATGAGAAAATAAGTTAGAAACTAATATGAACTCTAATTATTAATGAAAAATCTTAATAATTAGGGTTCAATATGTTTTTAACTTATTTTTTGTATATCAATTATATATCATTTTGTTGTAGAAATAGTATAAAAATGGTATAATATCCAAAGAGAGGGAAGATAAAATGTTAAAAAAAGAAGATATTATATTAGAATTTATGAAAAGTGAAAATTATACACCAATGAAAGCAAAAGAAATGGCTATCATTTTAGGAGTTCCAAAAAATGAATATCAAGAATTTACTTTAATATTAAAAGAATTAGAGGATAACTATAAAATAACAAAAAATAGAAAAAATAGATATAGAGTGATGGAAGATAGCTTTGAGGAAGGAACTTACAGGAAAAATCAAAGAGGATTTGGATTTGTAAAAATAGAAAATCAAGAAGATGAAATTTTTATATCAAAAGAAAATTCTTTAAATGCTTTGAATGGTGATAGAGTAATTGTCGAAATCATAGAAGACAAAGATAGAACAAAAAGAGCGGAAGGAAAAATAAAAAAAATATTAAAACACGAGAGGGATACAGTTGTTGGAACATTTCAAAATAGTAAAAATTTTGGTTTTGTTGTACCAGATGATAGAAGTTTAGGGACAGACATATTTATTTCTAAAAGTAATTTTGCTAAAGCAAAAGAAGGACAAAAAGTTGTAGTTCAAATTACAAAATATCCTGAGAATGGGAAAAATGCTGAAGGTAAAATTATTGAAATAATAGGCAGACCAGATGAAGCTGGTGTTGATATGTTGTCACTTATAAAAGAATATAGTTTGCCATCAGAATTTCCAGAAGAAGTAATTAAAGAAGCTAAAATATATGGGGACAAAATTGATGAAAGTGATATAGGAAATAGAATTGATTGCAGAAAAGATATTATTTTTACAATTGATGGTGAAGATGCTAAAGATTTAGATGATGCTGTAAGAGTTATTAAATTGGAAAATGGTAATTATCGTTTAGATGTTCATATTGCAGATGTAAGCTATTATGTAAGAGAAGGAAGCTTATTAGATAAAGAGGCTCAAATAAGAGGAACGAGTATTTATATGCTAAATAGAGTTATCCCAATGCTACCCAAAGAGTTGTCAAATGGAATATGCAGTTTAAATGCAGGACAAGATAGGTATACATTGTCATGTTCGATGGAAATAAATCCAGAAGGGAAAACAGTTTCAGCAGAAGTATACAAGGGAATTATTAATGTGTGTGAAAGAATGAATTATCATGATGTTCAAAAAATATTGGATAAATCAGACGAAAAAGTTTTAAAAAGATATGAAAAATATATTAAAAATTTTGAACTTATGGAAGAACTTGCTACGATATTAAAAAATAGAAGACTAGAACAAGGATATTTGAATTTAGATATACCAGAAAGTAAAATAGAACTTGATGAAAACGGTAGAGTTGTAAGTATTGGAAAATATGAAACATCTTTTAGCAATGAAATTATAGAGCAATTTATGCTAAGTGCAAATGAAGCAATTGCTGAAAAATTTTATTGGCTAGATGCACCTTTTATATATCGTGTGCATGAAGACCCTGACATTGATAAAATAAAAGATTTGAATAAGTTTTTGTTCAATTTTGGTTTAAAAATAAAAATAGTAAATGACAAAGTGTATCCAACAGAAGTATCAAAAATATTAGAAGAAATAAAAGGAAAAGAGGAAGAAAAAGTCATTTCAACATTTATTTTGAGAACTTTAAAATTAGCAAGGTATGAAGCTGAAAATAAGGGACATTTTGGAATTGCAAGTAAATATTATTGCCATTTTACATCGCCAATTAGAAGATATCCGGATTTATTTATACACAGAATAATTTCAAAATATTTAGAAGATAATTATGTTGTAAATGATTCTTGGGTAGAGGACTATAAAGAAAAAGCTACACAAAGGGCAGCAACTTCTTCAGAAAGGGAAAAAATTGCTACAAAAGTTGAACGTGATAGCGAAGATATGAAAAAAGCTGAATTTATGCAGGATAAAATTGGAGAGGAGTTTGATGGAATTGTTTCTTCTGTTACTCAATTTGGAATATTTGTTGAATTAGAGAATACAGTTGAAGGGTTAATTAGGTTTGAAAATCTCGGAAATGAATATTTTATTTATGATGAAGAGAGAAAAAGGCTGATAGGTGAGAAATCAAATAAGACTTATAAAATTGGTGATAAGGTAAAAATTAGAGTTATTTCTGCTAATAAAATATTGAGACAGATTGATTTTGAGATTGTTGATTAATATTGCATTTTAGTAAGGGATATGGTAAAAATGAAAAAAATAATAAAATAAAAAATTCTAATGTGGTTATTTGAAAAAAATAACCACATTGGAAAAAATAATAACAACAACGCAAAAACAAATGACAGAAATTCCACCAATTTTATTTTGTTCAGTATTTATTTCATAAATACCATAGAAAATGGTTTTTATCAAAACGAAAATAGAAAATAGTAAAAATAAAATCTTAAAAAAATAAATAAACATTAAAAACTCCTTTATGTTTTTTTCAATAAAAATCCAGAATCTACATTAGTATCAACATTAACATCAAAAGTTGTATTAATATAATTATTTAGCCAACCAAAATCATTAAATTCCTTATTTGTTGTAAAATTTGATAATAAATAACGACCAAATCCATTTATATCACTCTTAAATTCTTTAGAAGTTTTATATAAATAGCCAGAAATAAGAGATTCCAGATATTTATTACAACTATTAGAAATAGAAGATAGAACAGTAGTATCTTCATAATTAGAATTTTTACTTAAAGAGTATATTTTGGCAGATAATTTAATATCAATTTTTATATATGGGGATCCATTTATTATTTCGGCTTTTATTTTTTTCTTTGATTTAGGCATTATTAATAAGTCAATTTTTTTATTAGAAATATTTTCATTATTACTATTTATCGGTTCTGGAATAGATAATATAAAACTATTTAAATTATCATCTAGAAGATTTAAGCACATAGTCTCTATACCTGTTAATTCGCCGACTAATTGACCTTCTTTGAAAACTGCAGTTCCGGATATTTTCAGTTGAACGTGAACCAGAAATAGGTGAAGAGTTTGATTTTATGTTGGAATCTGTAGATGCTAAAGTATCAGAAGTTTCTTTTCCAGACGATACACCACCTAAAATGGCATAGGGCTGACAACTATTGCAAGTCAGTGCATTAAAAAAATCTCCAATTGTAGCAGTATTTATATAACCAGTATATTTCCCAGAATCAGGAAAAATGTCATAATATTTTGTTATAGATGTTTCTAAACTTGGGATTGAATTTTCAATATAATATTTGGCAGTACATTTACTAACTATAATGTTACTACGAGGACGTACTTGAACGTCATTCATTAAGGAATATACGTAATCAGAAATTCCATTTTTAGCAACTTCCTCAGAAAAAATAATAACTCTACAATGTGATAAATCAAGCTTTCTTGCAATATAGCTATTCATTATATTAATTCCATTTATAATGGAATCACAATCCACACTATCTTCAAAAATTTTAGATTCTTGATTAGAACCTTCACTAGTTGATGGGGGTTTTACAAATTGAAAAGTTACTTTAATTCTTTTTGTGTCAGAAACATCAATACCAAGAGCTACAACAAATGCAAGATTATCGATGTTTGAGTAGTTATATGATGAAGAAAAAGCAATAATTAATATAATTATAAGAATTATTATTAAAAATTTTTTTAAAGCATTTTGCATTTTATTTAATCACCTTCTTTTTTAAATTTGATAAAAATAAAATTACAAGTCCAATTATTATAATAGTAATTGTAAAGTAACGGTAAATATAGTATTCAAAAAAACTTGATATTATATAATTTTTTGGTAGTATAGCAATTGCAAAAATAAGTATAACAAAAATATTAATTAATTGAGACGAGTCTTTTAAATTAAATATTTTTGTAAATATTGTTGTAGAAAATTTACAAGAAATACTTAGATAACAACAAAAAGCTATAGTCCAAATAAGTAAAAATAGTGATTCAAAACGTTGAAAAAAATTACCGAATTCAATATATCTACTTACTATAAATAATGGCATTAATTCATTTGTACTAATAAAAATTGAAAACATAAAAAGCAATGAAGCAATACAAATAAAAATAAATAAACCAGATAATAATCCTGATAAAATTGAAACAATTTTAAACTGTTTTGGATTTTTTAATAAAGGAGGTAGTAAGTATATATACGTAATTCCAGCAAATGCACCAATATTACTTAATCCTAATGCAAAAGTTTTTTCAAAACCTTCTCCTAATATAGGAAAAATTTTTTGAAATGTAAAACTATCAATATTTCCAAAAAACAGTAGTAAAATACTTAGTAATGTTATTGGAAAAATAATTGTTGTAGTTCGTATAGTTGAATTAAAACCTAAGTAATTTGTAATGGCTATGCTGATTACAAATATTAATATCATAAAAATTATATTAGTATAAGGAAAATAAATAACATCTAATCCTTCACAAAAATTTCTTAACAATAAACTTGATGATATTATAAAATAAAATATAAAAATAAAACCAATAATATTTCTAAAAATGCTACCACCCAAATAATTTGAAACATCAATTATATCAAAACCTGGAAATTTTTTGAATAAGAAGTATATTAAAAATCCTATTAAAGTACAAATTATAGTAACATAGAAAATATTAAGCAAAGAACTTGATTTTAATTCATTTATTATAGTTATTGGTAATGATGTAACAGTAAGAGGAACTATGGCCGTCAATGTTATAAAAATAGCTTCTATTGTTCCTATTTTGGCTTTTGACATTTTAACCTCCTTTTTAAAATTTCCATTTCATTGAAATTTTATCTTGCCTTTTTTGCCTTTTTGAAGCTAGATAAGTATTTCTGTATTCTCTTTTCCAAATTGGAGAAAGAAAATATCCATTACCTTTATTATTAATAACAGGGGCATATGGTGCAGTATATGGAACACCAAACGTTTTTAAATCACACATTGATGAAATATAAATAAATATTCCAATACCAATTCCAATAAAACCTGCTATATAACCTAAAAGTAAGAACGCAAAACGAAAATATCTTAAATGAAAACTAAAAGTAAAATCTGGAATAGCAAAAGAACTGATACCTGTAATTGCTACAATAATAATCAAAATAGGACTTACAATACCAGCGCTTACGGCAGCTTGACCTAAAACTAAAGCACCAACAATACCAAGAGTCGGACCAATAGGGGATGGAACTCTAAGACCAGCTTCTCTTATTATTTCAAATGAAATTTCCATAATTAAAATTTCAAATATTATAGGAAATGGAACACTTTGTCTTGATGATAGAATATTGTAGAGTAATTCGGTAGGAATTATTTCATTATGAAAACTTGTAATTGCAACATATAAACCTGGCAATAGTAGAGCAAAAAAAGCAGCAACAATTCTTATTCTCTTTAAAAAATTTGCAAAGATTGTTTTTAAATTTGTGTCTTCTGGACTTGCAAGAAAATCAATAATTATTGCTGGCATTATAAGAGCATAAGGGGAACCGTTTACAAAAACAATTACTTTTCCTTGTAAAAGACTTTTTACTGTTGTGTCAGGTCTTTCTGTTACAAAAACTTTAGGCAAACCCAAATAATTTGTATCTGTAATTAATTGCTCTAATTCACCAGCTGATAAAAGAGAGTCTATATCTAAATTATTAATTCGATATTTAACTTCTGCTATTAAATCATCATTTGCAATATTTTTCATGTAACAAATAGCACAATTTGTTTTTGTTATTTTTCCGACTTTGGTATTTTCAATAATTAAATTCTCACTATTTGCAAATCTTCTTATTAATGATGTATTTGTACGTAAGTTTTCAACAAAAGCTTCATGAGAACCTTTGATTACAATTTCATTTTCTGGCTGAGAAATACTTCTTTGTTTGAACCCTTTTACATCAATATTAAAACATACTGATAAAGTATCAACAAAAAGTGCACAATTCCCAGAATTGACGCCAGCAAAGATATCTTCAAAAGATTCTTGTTGTATAACACTATTTTGTGGCATTAAACAAGATTCAATGTAATCTGCTAAATTGAATTTTTTTACTTTTCTAACAGTTAGATTATTTGTAACGGCTTCGGAAATGATACGATTTTGGTCTCCATCGAATAGATTGTTTCTATTTCTTAGCATTAGAGGTTCTAATACAAAATCGTTTAATATCTTAGAATCAACCATTCCATCTATATATAAAAGAAAGGCTTTATATTGCTTGCCACGTGCATTTAAAATAAATTCACGTACTAAAATATCACTATTTATTAAAGTATTATATTTAATTTTTATATAATCTAAATTTACAGAAAGACTTGTAAAAATATTTTTTTGTTCTTCTTGTTTTTGATTGACATTTTCAGTATTTTTACCATTGCTTATATTTTCTTCTTCGGAGTTTTCTTCTCGTTCTGGTAATGAAAATAAATATACTTCTTTTGGAGTGTATCCAAATATTGTAGTTAATACATCTTTTAGTTTCATAAATTTATAAAATCCTTTCTATGTTGTAGCTTAATAATAATTATAGTGTGGTGTGGAAGGGTATATCTTAAGATTTTTTCATATGTTTGAGTTCTTAACCGCTTGATTGAAATGAAAAATAGAAAATCTTATATAAAAAAATGAGGAATGTTCACGGAAAAATGTATATATGTATATGGTTTTATAATTTTTTTGGTTCAATACGCAACATAAGAATTTCTAAAATAAATTAATGGCACCTTTCCACTTAGTCCTTACTTCGTTCGACGTGAACTCTTTCCATTAATTTATTTAAAAAATTCTAATATTACTCCAATCACATTCAAAAATTATAAAACCATATACATATATACATTTTATGCCTGAGTGAAAGAGGCTCTGTTTTTTATATTAGATTTTATTTTTGAATGCAATGAACGGGTTAAGAACTCAAGCATATGAAAAAATCTTAAGATACACCCGTCCACACTCAATTGTAATTTATTACTAAACTGTAGACTTCTAATAACAGTATTATCAAAAAAATTGAATTTATACTAGTTTTTACTAATAAAAAATGTTATAATTATTTTGATATGCTTGTAAAAAAGTTATATGAAAAGGAGGAGCAATAATGAAAAACAAAATTACATCATTCATAATGTCAGTAGTTATTACTCTTATTTTAGTAATTGGAATAATAATAGCATATATGATTATAGAAAATTATAATGACAGCTCAACAAAAGATATAGAAGAATTTGTATCAAATGTTATTTTACAATCAGGAAAAACTGAAGATAAAAGTGAAAATAGTGATTTAAACATAGATATAGAAAATATAAAAGCAATAGAGAAAACACAAATAGTACAAAATGGTACTGAGAATAACAAATATTTCTATAATCAGTTGAGTTCAGAAGCAAAAAAATTTTATGATGCTTTAGAACAGCACAAAGAAGATTTGAAAACTGGAAAATATGAACTTGATTTTGAAAATACTTTTGCAAATGTTTTGAATAAAGAGAGTGGAATGGATGTATTAGGAAATTATTTTCAGGATGCAGTTGATGCATATTTTTGTGAACATCCAGAAGTGTTTTATATTGATGTTACAAAAATGTATTTAAATGTTCAAACTACAACAAGAGGTACTCAAAGTACATATAAAGTTACAGTGAATAGTGGAAATGCTGGAAGTTATTTAAGTGACGAATTTTCTTTTAAGGAACAGATTGATGTAGCATTACAACAATTAGAGGCTATAAAAAAATACTTTATTGAGAATAAAAAAGCTGATACATATTCAAATATAAAATTAGTACATGATTATTTAGTAAATACAATAGAATATGATACAAGTATTTCAAAAGAAAATATTTATAATATTTATGGAGCGTTAATACAAAAAGAATGCGTTTGCGAAGGATATGCAAAAGCTTTTAAATATTTATTAGATGGAATGGATGTACCATGTGTAATTGTAACAGGTGAAGCAACTAATTCTGAAGGAAATACAGAGAGCCATGCATGGAATTATGTCCAATTAGATAATTTTTGGTATGCTGTTGATGTAACTTGGGATGATCCTGTTATTGTTGGAGGAGGAGTTCTTTTGAATTCAAGAAAGTATAAATATTTTTTAAAGGGAGAAAATGAATTTAATCAATCACATACATTTAGAACAAAATTCACAGAAGACGGAATGGAGTTTACTTATCCAAATTTAAGTAAAGATAATTATGAAGAATAATGGGAATTTTTAAAACAATTATTTTAGAGTATAAATATATTTATAAAAAATTAATGAGAAAGAGTCTAAGTTTTAAATTATAGGTAATAGGGAGTGAGTATAAATGTTATTAAAAGATACAATGACAAATTTATCAAAAAAAGGACCCAATAAGATGAAAGTATATGCATTTGTAGGACCATCTGGAACAGGGAAGAGCTATAGAGCACAAATGGTTGCAGGGGAGAAAAACGTAAATTATATAATAGATGATGGATTATTAGTTAAAGATAATGAAGTTGTAGCAGGAGAGTCAGCTAAAAAAGCCCCTACAAAAATTGAAACAGTAAAAAAAGCATTGTTTTATGAAGAAAAACAAAGACAAGAAATGATAAATGCAATAAAAAAATTTAAACCTGAGGGAATATTAATTTTGGGAACTTCTGATGGAATGGTTCAAAAAATAGCTACAAATTTAGAGCTACCAGAAATTTCAGAGATAACATATATATCAGATGTTGCAACACAAGAAGAAATGGAAACTGCTAGAAGGATACGTGTTACAGAAGGAAAACATGTTATACCAGTTCCAACTTTTGAAATAAAAAAAGATTTTTCTGGATATTTATTAGATCCATTACAAATTTTTAAATCAAAAGGAAAAGGAAATAAACCATATATCTCAGAAAAATCAATTATAAGACCAACATTCAGTTATATGGGAAATTTTACGATTTCTGATAATGTTTTTAGGCAAATTATTGAGTATTTAGTTTCAAAAACTAAAAGTATATATAAAGTACAAAAGATAAGAGTTGATAACTTTGGAGAAGGTGTTAAAATTTATATGGAAGTTACAGCAGAATATGGTGTTAATATTATGGAAGAAATCAAGGAATTTAAAATAAAAGCTAAAAAAGAAATAGAAAAACTGACTGCAATGAATGTAGAAGAATTTGAAGTGGTAATAAGAAATATACATGTGCCAGAAGAAAAATTATAATGAGTTATATGTATAATTGTAATGTAAAATATAATATATGTTAGTATAAAATACAGAGTGTTTAATGAAAGTGGGTAAAGTTATGAAAGAAGTTATTAGAACAATATCGAGAGGTATTGTAAAAGGTGCTATTTGGATTTATTGTAAAATAGTTTATAGATTTAAAGTTGTAGGAAAAGAAAATATACCAAAGAAGGGTGCGGTTATTATTTGTGGAAATCATAGAACATTTTTAGATCCACCATTAATAGAAGTTACATGTGGTAGATATACTAGATTTTTAGCAAAAGAAGAATTAACTAAAAATAAGTTTTTAGCATTTCTTGGTTGGGTTTTTGAATCTATTTTAGTTAAAAGAGATTCAAAAGATGTGGCAGCATTAAAAGAATCATTAAAAGTTTTGAAAAATGGAGATTGTTTGGCTTTATTTCCAGAGGGTACAAGAAATGGAATTGCAAAAGGCGAAAAAGTAAAAGATGGTGCAGCATTTTTTGCAGTAAGAAGCGGTGCTCCTGTAATACCTTGTGGAATTAAAGGTGGAGAAAAAGGTAATAAAAAAGTAACAATTACATATGGAAAACCACTTGATTTCAGTGAGTATAAAGGAAGTAAAGATAAAGAAGTTCTAGATAAAATTACAGATGAAATTATGAGCAATATTTTAGAATTAGCAAAAAATTAAAGAATAAAACTATTGAAAAAATTGGAAAAAGTTAGTATAATGTTAATGTAAACATAAGAAAAAAGGAATGAGATTAAAATGACAAAGGAATTTAGAATAACATCAGAGGAATATAAAAAAAAGGCTAATAATTTACATCTAGGAGATACAGTAAATGGAATTGTAAAAAGCATAAAACCATATGGAGCATTTATTGAGATTGAAGGTGGAATTGTTGGATTAGTTCATATAAAAGATTTATCAGTAGCGAGAATAAAGACACCATTTGAAAGATTACAGATAGGTCAAAAAATAAATATAAAGATAAAAAATATTGATAAAGAAACAGGAAAAATTAGTTTATCTTATAAAGAAATGTTTGGAACCTGGGAAGAAAATGCAAAAAATTTTCAAGTAGGTATGAAAACAAAGGGAATAGTAAGAGAAACAGAAAAAGATAAAAATGGAATATTTGTAGAACTAAAACCAAATTTAGTTGGAATGATAGAATATAAAGATGGTTTAGAATACGGACAAGATATAAATGTAGCAATTAAAAAGATTGACTACGAAAAGAAAAAAATTAAATTAGCTTATTATTAAATTAATAAAATTTTATTATTTTAGGAGGAAAATATGGTAGAAGATAATCAAATTAAGGCACAAGTTTCACCATTTGCAATTAGAGAAGGAGAAATTAAGACATTTGATGGTAAAGATGGATATGTGTCAATGAACCAAATTGTACATAAGATAAATATAGGACATATAACAGATATACACTTTGCAATATTAGAATTAGTAAATGAATTTGAATTTATTACATCAAGACAAATTTATCAAATGTTAGAGATAAAAGGAATAAATCCACAATCTCAAGATAAATTGAATAATAAATTAGATGCATTAGTAAAATCTAAAATTTTAACAAGATATTATTTTACTTCTGATGAAGGAAAAGGGATTTATAGAATTTACTGTTTAGAAAAAATGGGAAAATACTTATTAAATTCAAAGGAAATTGACTGTAAATGGCAACCATCTGACAATACAAAACCAGTTCCAATGATCAAAAAAAGATTGGCAGGAAATCAAACTTTAATAGCATATTTAAGAAAAGTTAAAGCTTTTGACAGTTATGTTGTTAAGCCTGCAATTACAGCAAAAACAGTTGGAAAAGTTTTTAAAGCAACAGGTGGATCAGTAAAACTTGTAAAATCTAATAAATCAATTCAATTCGTTTTTGAAGTAGTGAGAAGAGAAAAAGAATGGCAAAAGAAATTAATAGAAAAAATGAATTTATATAAAGATTTTTATGAGAATTTTGTACAAGGAGATTCAGGTTTTGCAGGACTCCCACAATTAATTCTTGTATGTGAAGATGAAAAACATATGGCAGAATGTTTTAAAGAAATCGTAACTAATAAAGTAGAAATAAAACAAATTAAATTATTATTTACAACAGATTTAAGACAAAATAAAGAAACATTGGATGAGACATTAGTTGAATTTAAGTTAGTTGATGGTAAGTATAAAATGGAAAATGTAGAACTTAAATTGTTAGGATAATAATTTTATTGATGCTTTTTTGAATGGGATTTTTTAAATAAAATAGAAATATAAAAAATAAAAATTGTAAAATAACTATTTGTTATTTGGTTGTATAAACTGAATAATAAATAGTTTTTTATTAATTGATAATATTATATCTTATTTGGTAAAAAAATATTATTTTGATATTGATAAAAAAATATTTATAGGGTATAATCTATAAAAATAAAACTTAAGAAAAGAAAGGAAAAATAAAATGAAATTTAAAATCGTTGAAAGGCCTGTGGCTGTACACACACACACACACACACAGGTAATCTTTATATAAAAGAAAAAAATAAGAGTATAGCAATATTTTTGTTTTTTATTATTTTTTTAATATTAAATCAAGGAAAAGTACATGCTGTATTACAAGCAAATGGTAATGATGGTACTACATATAATTTGAGTAATTGGATGATAAATGTAAGAAAGATGGAAGAATTAGGTGGTGCAATGGGCTTAAGTGAAACATTGAACGATAATTTAACATCAAGTAGTACTTCAAATAATATTGATGTGCATATGGAAAAAAATACAGAGTATGGGGCATTAGCAATTCTTTCAGCATCAAGTTATGGAAATCCTAATAAAGTAGAGGATGGAAATACAACTACTGGAAATGTGACGGGAGTTGTGATGAAAATAAATAGTGAATGGGTAGCAGCGGGATATGAAAAGCTTACATCAGATATATTTAAAAATTCAGTACTTAGATATAAAAATATATATGGATCACCAATAGTTAATAAAAGAGGAGATGCTACTGATGAAACTAAAGGATGGCATGATAGTGTAGCTTTTGCGTGGATGATTAATGAATCTTTTGGTTTGATTCGTAGTTATGTGGGAAGAAGTATATTTTCGTATTTTGGTGGAAGGGATGCTGGAGATGTGTATTGGAGTACTACTATTCATACAAGAGAACATTATTCTAGAGCAGTAGTAGTTTCAGGAGATGGCTTTTAAGAAATAATATTATAAAATAATGGAAAATAAGAATATATGTTATATGGAAAATGGAGGAAATATGAAAAAGATAACATATAAAAAAATATTAGTAATAATATTATTTTCTATAATTTTTATAATATTAAATTTTAATAGTTCAAAGGCAGTATTACAAGCAAATGGTAATGATGGTACTGCATATAATTTAAGTGATTGGATGAAAAATGTAAGAAGGATGGAAGAATTAGGTGGTGCAATGGGCTTAAGTGAAACATTGAACGATAATTTAACATCAAGTAGTACTTCAAATAATATTGATGTGCATATGGAAAAAAATACAGAGTATGGAGCATTAGCAATTCTTTCAGCATCAAGTTATGGTAATCCTAATAAGGTAGAGAATGGAAATACAACTACTGGTAATGTGACTGGGGTTGTGATGAAAATAAATAGTGAGCTAGTTGCTGCTGGATCAGATAATACAGCATTTAAATATGCAGTTGGTAGATACAAAAATATATATAAGGGAGAGTATATTTCAAAGTCTGGTGATGCTATAAAAGAAACTATCTATTGGCATGGTGGTGATGCGGTTTGGAATTCTTTTCAGTATGCGTATGTGGCTTTTAGACGTAGTTATTCCGGAAGTATTTTTTCTTATAATATTAGAGATGATGGTGATCCTGGTTATTGGCAAAGATGTGCTAGTCGTGCTGTAGTAGTATCAGGAGAAGGATTTTAGAATTTTATAAAATAGTTTTTTAAATAGTAATAAAGAAAAAGGAGAGTGAACATGAAAAAGAAGGTAATAATAATTTGTTTAGCAATATTTATAGTCATGTTATTAAGTATATCTAGTATTTTTATTATTAAAAATATAAATAAAAATATTAATCCAGAAGAACTATCTGATTTTTCATGGGAAGCAAAATTATTTAAAGTAAATGATGATTATACATATACATTTTCATGCCTTGTTACAGTACAAGAAGTTGAAGGTATAGATACAATAAAATATCAAAAAAATGGAAAAGAAATAACGGTTAATGGAAATGGAAAACAAAAGATAGGAATAGATTTTGATGCTGTTGAAGATACAGATTATGAATTTAAAATAACTCCCGTTGGAAAATCAGAGAAAAAGAAAATTTTAAATGTAAAGAGAAAAGTTTCAGGAGATAATACATATAAATTAGTTAATGGGGTTTATATAAATACGCCATTTTTAGAAAATTTTAATGATAAATATACAAGATATTTATCTGTTACTGATGAAAATACATTAACACCAGCAAATTGGATTTTTGATGAGGAACCTGATAATTGGTATGATTATAATAATCAAAAATGGGCAAATATTTATGTAGAAGCAGAAGGGGTAGAAGTATATTATGTGTGGATACCAAGATATGTGTATAAGTTAGATCAAACAACTCAAAGGTCAGATGTGAAATTTGTAGATGTTTATAATAATTTTACAGATGCATCAACAGGAAAAGTTACATCATTTAAGGAATTAATAGCACAAGGATATCAGCTACCAGAGGCTTTTGAATTTGGTGATGGTAATTCAGATAATGGAGTTTTAATGACATCTATATCAGGTTATTGGATTTCAAAATATCAGTTAAGTGAATTAGAAAAATTTAATATTGATTATAATATGACTGCAAGTAAGTCTAGCATAGTATTAAATAATTATACAAATAATGTTGTGGATAAAGCTCAAACATATACATATGCGATAAATGGAAAAACTGTTAATAATTCTACTACACTTGATGAATACACTTTTAATGGGCTTACTGAAAATCAAAGTTATATAGTGAATGTAACTGCTCTTGATGCTACTGGGGCTATAGTTGGAAGTATGACAAAAGTATTAGAACCAACAGAAGTGAATCCTCCAAAATTAGATGGATTTGATCCAAATACAACATTTTATGTTTATTATGATGAAGATGGTACTGAACATAATGAAATTCCGATTAGTAAAGATGCACCATCAAATTGGTATAATTATACTTATTCGAATTGGGCTAATATAGTAACTAGAAATGATGGATTGGAGACATATTATGTATGGATACCACGTTATCAATATAAATTAAATCAAACAAGTCAAAGGTCTGATGTTAAGTTTATATTAGGAACAAGTACAACAACAGAAATAGGATATCAAATACCAGAAGCTTTTTGGTGGGATAAAAATGATAATGGTATTGATGATGATGGAGAACAATTAACTGGATATTGGATAACAAAATACCAGTTAACAAGAGAAGAAAAAGATGCAAGAATTACTGCTGAATTATCAGCTGATATTAATTGTATTCGTGTAAAAGATATAAATGGCACATTATTAAAAACGACTGATAGTGATGGAAGTACCGTTGATGTTCCATTAAAATATGAATATTATTTGGATGGAGAATTAAAGCATGAAGGAACATCAAGCACAGAAAATTATGTGTATACAGATTTGAATGTTAATTCTACTTATACCATAAATATAATAGCAAGAAATGCTAATACAAATGCTTATGTTGGAGCAATTACTAAGAAAGTAACAACTCAAAATGTAAATGAACCAGATTTGTCATCATTTATGAGTAATGATGGATTGAAAAATAGAACTTATTATATTGTATATGAAGGAGAAAGTGTTAAAGAATATATTCCAATTTCGCAATCAAAGCCTAATAATTGGTATGATTATAGTAAATCACGATGGGCAAATATTGTGGTAACAGATGGACAAGTATCTGGAAGTACAATAACAGATGCGACAGTAACAACATACTTAGTGTGGGTACCAAGGTATCAATATAAAATATTGCAATCAGTAAATGACTGGAGTAATTTAAATACAGAAAATGCAAGAACTGATGTAAAATTTATAAGTGGTACTAGTAGAAATACGGATAGTGGGTATCAAATACCAGAAGCATTCTGGTGGGACAAAAATGATGATGGTATAGAAGATGATGGAGAACAATTGACAGGATATTGGATAACAAAATATCAATTGAACGATTAACAGATATTTGTAAGTAAAAATATTAAATTAATAATGAACAAAAAATTCCCTTAATTATCAAACTAAAAGGTTTAATAATAAAGGGGATTTTTATATGAAAATATTATATTTGAAATTTTATTAGAAATGTGTTAAAATATGTATACAAAATTTTAAACGTGTTTGGGTTATCTTTAATTTATGATTATAAAAAGGAGATATTCTATGCAAAAAAATGAAGTAGAGAAATATTTGCAAAGATTGATAATGGAAATGAAAAAACGGAAAACAGTAAAAAATATTCTTATAGCAGAGGATATTAAGGCTGTTTACTATGAGGAAAAAGAAGCATTGAGTGATAAACTGTTAGGTCTTTGTAGAGAAGTTAATCAGTATAAAGAGGAAGGAAAAGCAGTATTTGAACATCTTCCTAGCTTTATATGTTCGAGTAATGTTATTGAATTTTGTTTCATTCTTGTAATGGCGGATGATGTAAATGAAAATAATTTAGTCCGTTATTGGATTGATATTATATACCGCCTTAAGCAGGTTACTGATGGAAATCTAAAAGTTGTAGCCAAAAAATTTGAGTATCTTTTTTATGAAGAAAAAAACGTTTTTTTGGATTACAGTGAAGAAGAAATTTTAAACAAGGTAGCATTATAAACAGTATCTGTATCTAAAAGAAACTCAAACACAAAAAAAAGCAAAGAAAGTTTTAGGTAATTCCTAAAACTTTCTTTGCTTTTTTAACATCTTCATCATTAGCTATTCTTACATTTTCTAATTCATATGGAATTCCAAGTTCTTTCCACTTATATTTCCCCATATCGTGATATGGAAGAATCTCAATTTTATCAACAGTTTTTAGAGTAGTAATAAAATTTTTTAGACGAATTAAATCATCTTCATCATCAGTGTAGCCTGGAACAAGTACCTGTCTAATCCACATATGAATATTATTTTCACTTAAATATTTTGCAAATTCTAATTTTTTTTCATTACCTCTACCAACTAATTCTTTACATTTATTAGTATCAATATGTTTAATGTCAAGTAGAACTAAATCAGTTAAAGAAAGCAATTCTTTAATATCAGTTGTTAAAGCAACCATTCCAGAAGTATCAATACAAGTATGGATATTTTCTTCTTTTAGCTTTTTGAATAATTCAATTAGAAATTTTACTTGTAAAAGTGGTTCGCCACCTGTAATAGTAACACCACCATTAGGACAAATATAGTTTTTATATTTTAATATTTTTTCATAAATATCATCTAAACTTTTATAAGAACCACCATTCATGTCCCAAGTATCTCTATTGTGGCAATATTTACATTGTAAAGAACAACCTTGTAAGAAAAGCACAAATCGGATACCAGGACCATCAACTGTTCCAAAAGATTCAATAGAATGTACTTTAGCATAATATCTTAAATCTAAGTTTTCCATATAAACTCCTTTAAAAAGAGATTGAAAGAGGTACATTATTTAAGATTCACTTTAAAAAAGAGAAGGTGACAGTCTTAACAAAAAGGAGTGTCCCCATATCCCTGTAAAAAGGGAATTTTAAGGAACGTCCCTCTTTCACCTCTTTCACTTTTTTCACTTTTATATTTTTTCGTGTATTGTTCTATTAACTACATCTAATTGTTGTTCTCTTGTAAGTTTTGTAAAGTTTACTGCATATCCAGATACACGAATTGTTAATTGAGGATATTTTTCTGGATGATCCATTGCATCTAATAATAAACTTCTGTCAAATACGTTTACATTTATATGATGACCAGTTTGAGCGAAATAACCATCTAACATGTGTACTAAATTAGAAACTCTTTCTTCTTCAGTTTTTCCTAATGTTCCAGGAGTTATAGAAAATGTAAAAGATATTCCATCTTCAGCATCTTCAAAAGGTAATTTTGCAATTGAGTTCATAACAGCTAATGCTCCATTTGTATCTCTTCCATGTAATGGGTTAGCTCCTGGTCCGAATGGAGCTCCGGCTCTTCTTCCATCAGGTGTGTTTCCTGTATTTTTACCATAGACAACATTTGATGTTATTGTTAAGATTGATAATGTTTGTTTTGAATTTCTATAAGTTTGATGTTTTTGTAACTTACGTATAAATCTTTTTACAATATCAACAGCAATAGAATCTACATTATCATCATCATTACCGAATTTTGGGAAATCACCTTCTATTTCGTAATCAACAGCTAAACCTGTGTCATCTCTTATAACTTTTACTTTAGCAAATTTTATTGCAGATAATGAATCAGAAACAACTGATAATCCAGCAATTCCACAAGCCATTGTTCTTAAGATTTCTCTATCATGTAAAGCCATTTCAATAGCTTCATATGAATATTTATCGTGCATATAGTGTATAGCATTTAAAGTTTTTATATAAATTTTTGCAACATATTCCATCATTTGATCAAACTTTTCCATAACTTCATCATAATCTAAATATTCAGAAGTAATAGGAGCATATTTTGGAGTAACTTGTTTTCCAGAAATTTCATCTCTACCACCATTTATTGCATATAATAAAGTTTTTGCTAAATTTGCTCTAGCTCCGAAAAATTGCATTTGTTTTCCAATTTTCATAGGAGAAACACAACAAGCAATTCCATAATCATCACCTAGAGTAATTCTCATTAAATCATCATTTTCATATTGAATTGATGAAGTTTTAATAGATAAATCTGTTGTATATTTTTTGAATCCCTCAGGTAATCTTGTTGACCATAAAACTGTTAAGTTTGGTTCAGGTGCAGGACCTAATGTTTCCAATGTGTGTAAAATTCTGAATGAATTTTTTGTAACTAATGTTCTACCATCAATTCCCATTCCACCAATACTTTCTGTTACCCAAACAGGGTCACCACTGAATAATTCATTATATTCAGGTGTTCTTAAGAAACGAACTAGTCTTAATTTCATAACAAAATGATCCATTAATTCTTGAACATCTTCTTCTGTCAAAAGACCGTTTTTTAAATCTCTTTCAAAATAGATATCTAAAAATGTAGATGTTCTACCAATACTCATAGCAGCACCATTTTGGTCTTTAATTGCTCCTAAATAAGCAAAATATAACCATTGAACAGCTTCTTTTGAATTGTGTGCAGGTTCAGAAATATCAAAACCATATTTTGCAGCCATTACTTTTAAAGCTTGTAATGCATCTATTTGTTCTTTTATTTCTTCTCTATCACGTATAATTTCTTGTGTAAATTCATCAGTATCTAAAACTTCTAATTCTTTTTTCTTTTCTTCAATTAGAATATCAACACCATATAAAGCAACTCTTCTGTAATCGCCTATAATTCTTCCACGACCATAACCATCAGGAAGACCCGTTATTAAATGACTACTTCTAGCAGCTCTAATATCTGGAGTATATACACTAAATACACCATCATTATGAGTTTTTCTAATTGTATGAAAAATTTTATCAACTTCAGGGTCAACCTCTCTATCATAAGCTTCACAAGATTTTTCTACAATACGAATTCCTCCAAAAGGCATTATAGCTCTTTTTAATGGAGCATCAGTTTGTAACCCTACAATTTCTTCTAAATCTTTATCAATATAACCTGCATCATGAGCAGAAACAGTAGAAACTGTTTTTGTGTCTATATCTAAAACACCACCATTAGATTCTTTTTCTTTTTTATAAAGTTCTAAAACTTCATTCCATAATTTATTTGTTTTTTCTGTTGATGAAGCTAAAAAGTTAGAGTCTCCTTCATATGGTGTATAGTTTCTTTGAATAAAATCTCTAACATTTATTTCATGTTGCCAATCTCCTTTTTTAAAATTATCCCATTGTTTAAATTTCATTAATTATACCTCCTTATTATTACTTTTAGTATTAACATTTTTATCAAGTATTATAATAACATAAGGAAAAAAAAGAGACAAGAGAAATATAAAAAAAGGTATTTTAAAATTTGAAATATTTCAAATTTTAAAATACCTTTGGCTAAATATTAAACAAAATTAATTTATTTTTTTCTTGAAATCATCTTCTAATTGTAATTTTATTAAGTCACTTATTAATCTATTAACTACTTTTTTATTATAATCATTTAATTGACTATAATTTTCTATTAATTTATTGTCAAATTCAGGAATTGCTTCTGTTGAATTGGCAGAGATTAAATCACTAAATAAAAAATCTGAAGAAATATTAAGAGCTCTGCATAAATTGACAATTGTAGTAGCACTTCCAAATGATATACCACGTTCTAATTGACTTACAAATCTTGGAGATAATGATGCTTTTTCAGCAAGTGTTTCTTGAGTATAATTTGTTTTTGATCTAGCTAGTTTGATTTTTTTTCCAATACTTTTTCTTAAAATTTTTTCGTTATCAGTCATGGCAACCTCCAAATTATATTATTAAAAGAAGTATAGCAATCAACTTGAAAATTTGAAATGAATTATCGATATGAAAACTTATACTAAGTACTATTTAAAGTATCATAAAATTAAATATATTTTCTAAAAATCTATGGAAAAGAGATTTAATAGCAAAATTTTTGTAGAGTTTTAATGAAAATTATAAAATCAAGATGTAGTTAGTTCAACCTTAAGGCTTAGAATAATTTAAATTTCTAAATGTTTAATTGGAGTGAAAAATAGAAAATATTATATTAAAAATGGAGGAATGTTCACGGAAAAAATTTATTATCGTATATGATTTTAGAATTTTTTTGTTCAATATGCAAAATAAGCATTTCTAAAATAAATTAATGGCACCCTTCCACTTAGTCCTCACTTCGTTCGACGTGAACTCTTTCCATTAATTTATTTAAGAAATTCTAATATTGCTCCAATCACATTCCAAAATTATAAAATCATATACATATATAAATTTTATACCTGAGTGAAAGAGGCTCAATTTTTAATATTAAATTTTCTTTTTGAACGCAATGAATAGTTTAGAAATTTAAATTATTCTAAGCCTTAAGGTGTAACTAACCACGTTTTAATTTTATAAATTTTATTTTACTTTAACAAATTTTGTAAAAAATTAAAAAAAATTAAGAAAAACTATTGCAAAATTAAAAAAGTTATATTACAATTTACTTGAAGTGGAGAAAAGTGGTACAAAGTGGTAGAAAAGTGGAAGGTGGTGAAATCCAATGTTAATGGGAGAATATGAACATTCTTTAGATGTCAAGGGTAGATTAATAATGCCAGCAAAGCTAAGACAAGACATAGGAGATAAGTTTGTATTAACAAAAGGATTGGATGGATGCTTATTTGCTTTTTCACAAGAAGAATGGATAAATTTTGAAACTAAATTGAAATCATTACCACTATCAGATAGAAATGCAAGGAACTTTGTAAGATTCTTTTTATCAGGAGCAACAGAGTGTGAAATAGATAAACAAGGTAGATTTCTAATTCCAAATAATTTAAGAGAAGCAGCAAAACTAGAAAAAGAGACAGTAATTATAGGTGTAGGAACAAGACTTGAGATTTGGGATAAATCAAATTGGTTAAAATGTGATGAAAATATCTCAGCTGATGAAATTGCAGAAAATATGACTATGTTAGGTATATAACTTGCAAAAGTTTATATAGATATACATATGATAAATGAACTTATGAAAAAAGTACAAAAGAAAGATTAAAGAACAAAAGAAGATAGTACTAAAGATAAGAATACAAAAGATAAAAAACAAATGATTCTTTACAAAAGAAATGCATACAAAAGCAATAATACAAAAGTTAAAATTTTTTACAAATGAAGATAAATATAAAAATTAACAAAAGCCTTAAAGGAACAAAAGTAAAGTAATAAGTTACAAAAGGTCTTTAAAATACCAAAAGATAAAGCATGAAATAAAAAAGCAACTGGTAATATACTAGTTGCTTTTTTGCAGATAAATAGCAACAAAATTTAAGAGGTGAAAAATTGGAATTTAAACATAAACCAGTCATGTTAGAAGAATGCATACAAGGCTTATCAATAAAACCGGATGGAATTTATGTTGATGGAACTCTTCGGAGGAGCAGGACATAGTAAAGAAATAGCAAAAAGATTATCTAAGAGCGGTTTGCTAATTGGAATTGATAGAGATGATGATGCGTTAAAAGCAGCAAAAGAAAATTTAAGACAATTCCAAAATGTAAAATTTGTAAAAGATAACCATGATAATATAAAGAAAATATTAGAAAATCTTGAAATTGATTCAGTGGATGGAATTTTGTTAGATTTGGGAGTATCTTCATATCAATTAGATGAAAGAAATAGAGGGTTTAGCTATTTAGGCGAAAATAGATTAGATATGAGGATGGATAAAACTCAAGAGTTGACAGCAGAATATGTTGTTAACAATTATAAAGAAGAAGAGCTGGCTGACATTATTTATCAATATGGAGAAGAAAGATTTTCAAGACAGATTGCGAAAAATATTTGTGAAATAAGAAAAAATCAAAAAATTGAAACCACAAAACAACTAGTAGAAATAATAGAAAAATCAATTCCAAAATCAAAACAAAAAGATGGACATCCAGCAAAAAGGACATTTCAAGCAATTAGAATTGAAGTAAACAATGAAATAAAACCATTATATAATACTGTAATGGATTGTATAGATTGCTTAAAACCCCAAGGAAGATTATGTATCATAACATTTCATTCTTTGGAAGATAGAGCAGTAAAAAATGCGATGTTGGATGCAAAAGGAAAATGTATTTGTCCTAGTGATTTACCATATTGTATGTGTGGAGCAAAGTCTTTAGGAAAAATAATAACAAGAAAACCAATGGTAGCAAGTTTAGAAGAACAAGAACAGAATTCAAGAAGTAAAAGTGCAAAATTGAGAATTTTTGAAAAGATTTAGAAAGAAAGTGAGGTGAAATAACTTATGGGAGGTAATCCATATCAGTTTGGTACAAGCCCAAGAAAATTAGAACCAAATGTTATTAAAAGAGAAAAGAAACCAAATGTTAAAGTTGTAAAAGATGTACCAAGACAACAAATAAAAATATCAAAAGGTCAAAGAAAAAAACAATTAAAGATTACAGTTACTGTTGCAGGAATATTTTTATTATTACTTACTATAAGTTGTAGAAACTCACAAATAGATAAAAAGTTTAATCAGATTCAAAGCCAAAAGAAAGAATTGGCAGCAATCCAAAAAGAAAATGAACAGTTAAAGGTAAGTATTGAAAATAGTTTAAATATGAGCAATATTGAAAAGGTTGCAAAAGAAGAATTAGGAATGGTAAAATTGACAAGTAAACAAACTGTTTATATATCATTACCTAAAAAAGATTATGTAGAATCAGCTTCAGAAAAGGTAGTTATTGAAGAACAAAAAAGTTGGTTTTCAGAGTTAATAGATAAAATTTTGAATAAATAAATGACGCAGAATAACATATAGTATTCTGCGTTTATTACTTGCACATAAAATTTTTATAAATTTTATGTGTTTTATAAAGTTACTCTTGAGGCTAACATTTGTTTAAGTTCTTTTTTCAATTCTTCATTAAGTGAATTATATTTACCAATTAGTCTTTGATTATAATCACTAATGAAAAATGCAATATCGGAACTTGTGATATTATCTAATTTTATAAAATTTCGGACTGCAAAATCATATGCTGCAAAAAAATCATAAGCTCGTGCTCGTTCAGCAGAATACGTATTTAGATTTGTAAGACTTGTACAATTACCATAGCTATAATTATAACCTACATAGTCTATTGTTGCAACATAATTAACACTTGCAATAAGCAAAGGTATTAAGGCAACATCTTCATAACACTTTAAATCTGGTACGAAGAGTAAATTTGTAAAAACAGTCTTCTTAAAACAAAATAACCAGTAAACTGCATATTTTTTGCCTGATATTGACCATAACTTTAATGCTTCCAATCCATTATATAAACGGTCTGAGTCAAAGTAATTATATCTCTCATGATCTTTAGATTCATTGTCATTAATAATCTTACTTTGATAACGGATGATATCGGGAGCATAGGAAGAAATCGGAGTAGCAAGTTTTTGCAATAATTCTGAATTAATAGAATCATCTGCATCGACAAAAATTACATACTGACCTTGAGCTAAAGAGATTCCTCTTCTTCTCGAAATTCCAACACCACTATTAGGAAAAGTAAAAACTTTAATTCTTGAGTCTTTGCAAGAATATTCAGTTAATATTTTCTCGGTATCATCTGTAGAACCATCATTTATTATTAGAACCTCAAAATCCAAAAATGTTTGATTTAAGACACTATCAATACATTTCCGAATACTGTGTTCTGCATTGAAAACTGGAATAATAATACTAAATAACATAAGCATTTCCTCCTTTTATAGATGCAAATTTTTGCAAAAATAAGTAAATAAATATAGATTTAACTGATTATATTAATAAAAAGCAAGGAAGTCAAGTTATATTGAAAAAATATTGTAAATGTTGTATATTATATACTATAAATTTATTGTAAAGGGGTAAAAGATGAAGTATAAAGATATAATTAATAAAATGACATTAGAAGAAAAAGCTATGCTATGTGTAGGACAAGACTATTGGAATAGTAAAGAATTAGAAAGACTTGGTATACCTAGTATAAAAATGTCAGATGGACCACATGGACTTAGGGTGCAAAAAACAAGGGCAGATAATTTAGGAATAAATAAAAGTGAAGTTTCAACATGTTTTCCTAGTGGTGCTACTATTGCTAACTCATGGGATAAACAGCTTGCATATAAAATGGGGAAAACTATAGGGGAAGAAGCTGTTAGAGAAGAAGTTGATATTGTTTTAGGACCAGGAGTAAATATAAAAAGATCTCCATTATGCGGAAGAAATTTTGAGTATTTCTCAGAAGATCCCTTTTTAAGTGGAAAAATTGGAGCAGAATATGTAAAAGGAATGCAAGAGAATGGAGTGGGTGCATGTGTAAAACATTTTGCAGCTAATAATCAAGAAAATAGAAGGAGAACAATTAACACAGTAATAGATGAAAGAACATTAAGAGAAATTTATTTAAAACCATTTGAGATAATTGTAAAAGATGCACAGCCATGGGCTGTAATGAGTGCGTATAATAAAATAAATGGAGAATACTGTACTGAAAATAAAAAGATAATAGATATATTAAAAAATGAATGGAATTTTGATGGAATAGTAATAACTGATTGGGGTGCAGAAAATGATAGAGTAAAAGGTTTACTTGCAGGAAATGAATTAGAAATGCCTGGTGGAAGAGGAAATGGAATAAATGAAATCATAGAAGCGGTAAAAGAAGGAAAAGTAAAAGAAGAATATTTAGATAATATTGTAGATAGAATTTTAAGAATAGTATTCAAAGCAAAAAAAGATAAAAAAATAGATAATTATACTCAAGAGGAACATCATAGAATAGCAGAAGAAATAGCAGAAAATTCAATTGTTTTGCTTAAAAATGAAAATAATATTTTACCATTGAGAAAACAAAAAATTGCAATTATTGGAGATATGGCAGAAAACCCAAGATATCAAGGGGCAGGAAGCTCAACAATAAATCCTTATAAAATAGAAAATGCAATAGAATCGTTTAAAAATGAAAATATAGATATTGAATATGCACAAGGGTATAATAGAATTGAAAAAAATAAAGAGGAAGAAGAAAAATTACAGCAAGAAGCAATAAAAATAGCGAAAGTAAATGATGTTGTTTTGATATTTGCAGGACTTACAGAAAATTATGAGTCAGAGGGAATGGATAGAACTATTTTAGATATTCCGAACAATCAAAATAATTTAATAGATAAGATTTGTGAAGTTAATCAAAATGTTGTAATTGTATTATCAAATGGAGCACCAATTGCTATGCCATGGAAGGATAAAGTAAAAGGAATAATAACTGGATACTTAGGAGGAGAAGCAGGTGCAAAGGCAATGGTTAAGTGTTTAATTGGAAAGGTAAATCCTAGTGGAAAATTAGCAGAAACATATCCATTAAGAATAGAAGATACACCATGTTTTAAAAATTTCCCAGGAACAGAGGTAAGTGTAGAATATCAAGAAGCAATTTATGTTGGATATAGATATTATGATAAAGCAAATAAAGAAGTATTATTTCCATTTGGATTTGGAATAAGTTATACACAATTTGAATATAAAAATCTTAAAGTAACAAATGAAAATGATAAAGTTAATATAGAATTTTATATTAAAAATGTAGGAAAATGTGATGGAAAAGAAATTGCTCAGATATATATAAAACAAGAAAATCCTAATATATTTAAACCAAGTAAAGAATTAAAAGAATTTGTTAAGATCGAGTTGAAAAAAGGGGAAGAAAAGAAAGTAGAAATAACATTAAATAAAGACTCTTTTGAATATTTTAATCCAGAGACAAAAAAATGGTCAGTTGAACAGGGAAGATATAAAATTCTTATAGGAGCTTCAAGTAGAGATATTAAATTGGAAGCAGATATAGAACTTAAATCAAATGATTTGAAAATAAAAGAAAAATATCCAAAAGCTTATATTGATGCTGATATTCAAAATATTACAGATAAAGATTTTGAAACTATTTTAGATGCTAAAATACCAGATAGAGAATTGAAGTTAGAAGATATTACAGATGAAAATACGTTAGAACAAATAAAGAATACAAAAGTAGGTAAATATATCTATGAAAATGAAATGCAAAGAATGCAAGAATTACTTGATAAACAGGATGTTAATAAGGCTACAAAGGTAATGATGGATATTCAAAAACCATTGAAAAAGTTTTATGAAAAGAAAAGTAGCGGATACACAAAAAAAATGGTTGATGAATTATTAGATATAGCAAAAAATAATAAAGATAACATTCAATGTGAATTTATAAATAAATATTTGCAATATATTCTAAAAAATATAAAAGCAGTTTTTATTGATATTGATGGTACAACATTAAATGATGATGGGAAAATTACAGAAAAAACGAAAAATGCAATACATGAATGTAGGAAAAAGGGAATAAGAATTATAATTGCATCAGGAAGATCTACAAATGCAACATTAAAATTACAAGAGGAATTTAATACTAGTCCATATTTAATTTCTTCAAATGGAGCAGCAGCTTTTGATGTAGTACAGAAACAGGAGATATTGAGTAATGAAATGGAGAAAGATGGTGTTTTTAAATTATTGGGATATGCACAGAAAAACAATTATAAAATTTCATTACAATATGGGCAAGAAGTAGCATTAAATGAGGCGTTTTATGAAGATGAAAAGAAAATGGTAAAAGATAATAATGAATTGATAGAAATAATAAATACTAAAAAAATCATTCAATGTGTTATGTGTAATAGAAATTTTGAAAAAATGTATGAAATTGAGAAGTTTGTACAAGGAATATCAAATGTAAAAATTGTTAATAAATCTAAAAGAATGAGTAATCCGGACTTACTACCTAGTAAAAGTTATTATTGCGATATAACAAGTGCAAATTCGACAAAAGGTAATGCTGTAGATGTTGTTAGTAAATATCTAGGCTTGAAGAAAAATGAAATTGTAGTTATAGGAGATGGAGAAAATGATATTTCAATGTTTAAAGTAACACCAAACTCTATAGCTATGGGAAATGCAGTAGATGATATAAAAAAAGAAGCTAATTTTGTAACTGATACAAATAATAATGATGGACTTGCGAAAGTTTTGGGAAAAATTTTAAAAGGACAAAACGGTAATTGTTAAAAAAGCAATTACCGTTTTTGCAAGCCAAATTTTATTCATTCATTTGTACATATTTGATAGCTCCAAAACATCCAGCAAAATCATGGTAAGAGCTGTTTACAAAAGTAAGATTAACAAGAAAGTCAGGATAAACTAATTGTTTGGCATAAGTTATACTATCTTCTAATAAATTTTCTAAAGAAAAACCGCCTCCTGAAAAATATAAAACATCAGGATTGTAAAGATGTATTATGCTAATAAGCAAATTGCCAAGGTTAATACTAGCTTCTTGTAAAATCTCTTTTGCAAAAATAGGATCATTAGGTTTTTCGGATAATTTTTTTAGAATTTTAGAGCCGGAACAAATTCGGCCGATTTTTGTGATATTATTATTTTCAATAACAGTATTACCATAAATTTCACCGAGTATATGATTACTTCCGGTAAAAAGATGACCGTTAATAACAACACCACAGCCGATTCCTGTTCCATTTGTAATACCTACTAATACTTTTGCAGTTGGATATTCTGTAAGTCCAGCTAAAGCAGTTGCATTTGAATCATTAATTAAGTGGATATTATTACAATGTAGTTTTTCAAAGTCCATAGTAGATAAATTTTCAAGGCACTGTAAAGAAGTTTTACCTACTGTAATTGAATCAAATGTATACCCAGAAAAAGCAATTCCAAGTCCACTGAAATTTGCATCAAACGATGAATAAAATTCATAAATACAGTCAATTAATTCTTCCCGAGTAAAAGAATCACCGGAACTAATTATTTTATGATGTGGAATGTTATTTATCATTGCCACCATTTTGATATTAGTACAACCAATGTCAATGCCACAATAATTTTTCATATTGTATACCTCCAAAATTTTTTTTAATTATATCATGGATTTTTGTATCATGTAAATAGTATGAATAATTTAATACACTTCTAATAAATATTATAGAGGTGTTTTTTATGGTTCAAACAAATCTATCTACTAAGAAAAGAATGAGAAATATATTATTTATTATATTTATAATAATAGCAGTATTAATAGGAAGATTAGGGTATATACAATTGATAGACGGAAAAAATTTATCTGCATTAGCATATGAACAGCAAACATTAGATAGATATATAAATCCTAAAAGAGGAACAATATATGATTGCAATGGAACAGTATTAGCACAAAGTAGCACTGTAGAAACAGTCACGGTAAATCCAGGAAATATAAAAAAAGAAGATAAAGAAACAGTAGCCAAAAAATTAACAGAAATATTTGATTTGAATTACGAAACAGTTCTTAAAAAGGTAACTAAAAGAAGTTCAATTGAAACAATTGCAAAGAAAGTTGAAAAATCAAAAGCAGATGAATTAAGAAAATGGATGGATGAAAATAATATTACAACAGGTATTAACATTGATGAGGATACAAAAAGATATTATCCAAACAACAATTTAGCAGCACAAATTATAGGATTTTGTGGAAGTGATAATCAAGGGTTAGACGGAGTAGAAGCAAAATATGACAAAACACTTTCTGGTACTAAAGGAGCAATAAAAAGGCATACAGATGCAAAAGGTGGAGAAATTGGAGAAGAAGGAGAAACATATATAGCAGCAGTTGATGGAGATGACTTAATTTTGACGATTGATGCAAATATACAATCAATTGTAGAAAAATATTTAAAAGAAGCATGTATTGACAATGTTTGCACAGATGGTGGAAATATTGTGGTTATGAATCCAAAAAATGGGGATATATTGGCAATGGCTACATATCCAGATTATAATTTAAATGAACCGTATGCAGCATATACAGAAGAATTGAAAGGAATATGGGATACTGCTGAACAGGCAGAAAAAACGAAAAGCTTACAAGCAGTGTGGAGGAATAGAGCGATTGCAGATACTTATGAGCCAGGGTCAACTTTTAAAACAATTACTTCATCAGCAGCATTAGAGGAAGGACTTGTAACAGATATAGATAAACAAGGACAATTTGCTTGTACTGGAGGAATAGAAGTTGCAGGTGTAAGAATAAAATGTTGGAGATATTATAGACCACATGGACCAGAGAGTTTAAGACTTGCTTTAATGAATTCGTGCAATCCAGTTTTTATAGGACTTGGTCAAAAAATAGGAGTTCATACGTATTATAGTTATTTGCAAAAATTTGGATTGTTAGAAAAAACAGGAGTTGATTTACCAGGAGAAGCAGGAAGTATATTTTTGGCAGAAAATAAGGCAGGACCAGTTGAACTTGCAACAATAAGTTTTGGTCAAAGATTTGAAATAACACCACTACAATTAGTTACAGCAGTTTCGGCAATAGCAAATGGAGGTAGTTTAATCCAGCCAAGAATAGTAAAAGCTATAGTAGATAGTGAAACAAAAGAGAAAAAAGAGATAGAAACAAAAGTAAAATCACAGGTAATATCAAAAGATACATCTGAAAAAGTATTAAGTATGATGGAATCAGTTGTATCAGAAGGAACAGGAAAAAATGCTAAAGTTGCAGGATACAGAATTGGAGGGAAAACTGGAACCTCAGAAGATGGTGTTAATACAAATAAATATGTAACATCTTTTATTGGTGTTGCTCCAATAGAAGACCCTCAAGTTGTAATGCTTATTACATTATATAATCCAACAGGAGAAGGAGGACACCAAGGAGGTGGTGTGGCAGCACCAGTTGGAGGGCAGATATTTAGGGAAATTCTGCCATATTTAGAGGTAAATAAGGGAAATCAAGATGAAATCGAAACAGTAGAACAAGTGACAGTTCCTAATATTGTTGGAATGAGTGTAAAAGAAGCGGAAAAGACTGTTAAAGAATTAGGATTAGAACTTAGTTTTGAAAATTTTTCAGGAGAAGTAGATAAAGAAAATACAAATATTTTAAGTCAAACTCCAACAGAAGGAATTACTGTAAATAAAGGTAGTAAAATTTTTATAAATTATTAAAAATGCTATTACAATTTTATAAGTTATGATAAAATACTTATGAATTGAATTAAAAAAAGGATGAAATAAAATGAGTAAAAACAAAAGAAACAAGAGAAGTAATCAATATAAAATAGATAAACAAATAGAAAAAGCAATAGTATCAATAATTGTAATTATATGTATTGCAATAGGTACATATTTAGAGAATAATCAAAAAACGAATGAAAAACAAAAAAATTCTGAAACAGATATTTATAATGTACAAAATAATATAGAAATAACAAATTTAAACATTAATGAAATACCTGAGTATACAAATCAAATTTATGTAATGATAAATAATAATAAACCATATTTTACAGAAAATGATTATACAACAAAGAGTTTTGAAAGATATAGTGAACTTGACGAATTAGGCAGATGCGGAGTTGCATATGCCAATGTTTGCAAAGAGATAATGCCACCAGATGGGGATAAGAGAGGCGATATTAGTAGAGTAAAACCAACGGGGTGGAAACAAGCTAAATACAATGGAGAATATTTATACAATAGATGCCATTTAATTGGGTATCAATTATCAGATGAAGATGCAAATGAATTAAATTTAATTACAGGTACAAAATATTTTAATGTTAATGGGATGTTACCATTTGAAAATCAGGTTGCAGATTATATAAAGAATAATCAAAAAAATCATGTTTTATATAGAATAACTCCAATTTTTAAGGAAAATAATGAGTTGGCAAGTGGTGTTGAAATGGAGGCTTATTCTGTAGAAGATAATGGAAATGGTGTGAGTTTTAATGTTTTTGTGTATAATGTGCAACCAGGAATTTATATAAATTATGCAACAGGAGAAAGTAAAGCTGCAGTTCACTAGGAAAATTTAAGATGGTGTGGAAGTATATATCTTTAGGGTTCTACTCAGTTTTGATTTATAGCCACTTGATTGGAGTGAAAAATAGAAAATCTTAAATAAAAAATTGAGGGATGTTCACGAAAAAATGTATATATGTATCTGTTTTTATAATCTTTTCGGTTCAATACGTAACATAAAAATTTCTAAAATAAATTTATGGCACCCTTCCACTTAGTCCTCACTTCGTTCGACGTGAACCCTTTCCATAAATTTATTTAAGAAATTCTAATATTACTTCAATCATATTCAAAAATTATAAAAACATATACATATATACATTTTAAGCCTAAGTGAAAGAGGCTCGATTTTTTATATTAGACTTTCTTTTTGAACGCAATGAACAGGCCCTAAATTAAAATTAAGTAGAACCCTAAAGATATATACTTCCACACCATCTTGAAATTTCCTAGTGAACTATAATAAAGTAAAATTGAATAAAAAATATTGAAAAAATGAATAAAATAAGATATAATTTTTCTAGTTTTAAATCTTTTAGCTATTGGTCTAATAGTGAATTTCCAAAAAATACTTTAAATCTAGGAGGATGATATTTATTGAATTTAAATTTAGTTAATGAATTAATGAAAAAAGGAATACAAAATAATATAGTACAAAGTTTTATTAAAGAATTGTCTAATTATTTAGAAAATATAAATGAAAAAGGAGAAAATGAATTGGACAAGCAAGATATAAATAGTAATTTAGAAAAATATAGAAAAGAAGATAGATTGTATCAAGTTGTTGATATGAGTACAAATGGAGTAATATTACAAGATACAAAAAATAATGTGACTTTTGAAGAAACAGAAATATCAGAAGATATAAAAGATAAAATTCAAAATGATTATATATTGAAATATAAAAATGGAGAATATGTAATTGAAGATGAAATGACAGAAGATTTTTTTGATAGATTAGTAGGAATTAAAGAATATAAAAATATTCAACAAAAATTTATAGAAGAAAGCGATATTCTACAAATTGATCCAAATGTTAGATATAAAATTGATAAGAAAAAAGATGACTATACAATGTTAAAATACGGAGAAGATGAAAAAAAGATAGATGTACCAAATGCGCTATTACCATATTTTACAGATGAAGATACAGTACTGTATTACAAAAATGGTAAATTTGAAAAAGATATATAAATGAAAAAGGAGAATAGTTTTTACTATTATAAAGGATAATGGAAAAAATAGAAGTACCAGTAATAAAAGAATATTTAGAAAAATTTGTAGAGGAAAAATTGAGTAATAATGAATTATTTATTAAAACTTATGGTAAAAATTTTGTTAATAAAAGATTAAACAAAAATTTAGATAAAGTATATATAGATAAATCTAGAAATGATATAGCAGGATATTTTAGAATGCAAGACAAATCAATAACGTTATATTTGTTAGATGATGAGGCATTAGATGTAAAAAAGATTATAGAAAAAATAGATGATAATCAATTTTTAAAATTTGTAATACTTCATGAGGCTGTACATGCAATATTTTGTAAATCAGAGTTAGAGAAAAAGATACAAGGGATAAAATGTGGAACAGGGATTATGGAAATACGAAATGATGGTACATGTGTTGGTAAGGGAATAAATGAGGGCATGACTAATTGGATTTGCGAAAAATCTGGGGTAAAAGCTGAATCATATAGAGTGACAACAGATTGTACAAGAAAACTTGAAGATGTAATTGGCGAAGAAAATATGATGAAAATGGCAAGAGGAAATATAAAAAGGAATGTTTCAAAACAGTTAGGTATAGATGAAGAACATTGTATAAATTTGCTAAGTATATTTGATCAAATAATAGGTGCAGAAAAGATATATGATCGATTAATGAATATAAAAAATATCCTCATTATTTATAAGGATTATCAGAATTTATCAGAAAAAGATCAAGAAATGGTAGATAAAGAATATAGAAAAATTAAAGAAGATCGATTATATAAAGTTATATTAGAATTTAAAAATAAAAAATCACATGATAGTTCATTTATTGATATGGAGATAGAATGTTATGAAACAGCGGTTAATAATGTAAAGAAAAAAGTTGATATGTATGTACAAAAATTTAATAAAGAATTAGCTTATATAAAATATAAACTGGGAATGTCAAAAGGGAGAGATAGTATTTTTAAGATTAAAAAAGAAAATAGTTTTAAGAAAAGAATTGCAGATTTATCATCATATAGTAATGTGGAAATAAAAGATACAAAAAGTGGTTATGGAGAAAAAAGAATCAATCAAGATATTTCTAAATAGATTTAAAAAAGAATTGGGTATAAAAATAAATTATTTTAATATTATTTATTAGGGAAAAAAGGCTATACAAATTTTAAAAATAGTTATATAATATAAAAAAATTGGAAACAAGACTTTGTTACCAACACATATTAATTGAAGGGATGATTCTAAATGGAATTAAAAAAATTATTAGTAGGAGTAGAAGGAGTAAAAGCAAAAGGAAACCTAGACTTAGAAATCAAAGGAATTGAAAGTAATTCAAAAAAAGTAGAAGAAGGATACATGTTTGTAGCAATAAAAGGATTTGCAACAGATGGACATCAATATGTAGAATCAGCAATTGAAAATGGAGCAACAGTAGTTATGCTTCAAGAAGGATGTGATTTAAAATCACTAAAAATACCAGAAGATATAACTATTTTAATGGTAAAAGATACAAGAATAGCACTTGCAGTTTGTGCATCTAATTTTTATGGAGACCCATCATCAAAATTTAAATTGATAGGTCTTACAGGAACAAAAGGAAAAACGACAACAACTTTTATGATTAAAGAAATATTAGAAAAAGCAGGTAAAAAAGTTGGATTAATAGGAACAATTGCAGTTTATAGTAATGGTAAAAAAATAAAAAATAGTGATAGAACAACACCAGATAGTTTGGAATTACAAAGAATTTTTAAACAAATGGTAGATGACGGTGTTGAAGTAGTTGTTATGGAAGTATCTTCTCAAAGTTTAAAATTACATAGAGTAGATGGATGTCATTTTGATCTTGTATTATTTACAAACTTTTCAGAAGATCATATTAGTGAAAAAGAACATCCGGATATGCAAGACTATTTCAATTCAAAATTAAAATTATTTGAAATGTGCAAAACTGGGATAGTAAATGCTGATGACTTACATAGTGCTAAAATACCAGATTTGTTTCCAGATAGTAATATAATAACATATGGAATTGATAATTTTGCAAATGTTTTGGCAAAAGATATAACAATTACAAATTCTTATGTTGATTTTAAAGTAAAAATAACAGATAGAAATGAAAGAATAAAAACAGGAATTCCAGGAAGATTTAGTGTTTATAATTCTTTGGCAGCTATTTGTGTAGCACAAAAATTTGGAATTGATGCAGAAACAATAAAACAGGCTTTAGAAGAAGTTAGAGTACCAGGAAGATCAGAATTGGTTGATAATAAATTAGATTTAACTGTTATGATTGACTATGCACATTCACCAGAAAGTATGCAAAGTATTTTACAAGCAACAAAAGCATATACAAGAGGAAGAGTTATTTGTGTATTTGGATGTGGTGGAGATAGAGACTCTGGAAAAAGACCAATTATGGGAGAGATATCAGGAAAAATTGCAGATTATACAATAATTACAACTGATAATCCTAGAACAGAAGATCCTCAAAAAATAATAAGTCAAATAGAAGAGGGATTAAAGAAAACAAAGGGCAAATATGAAATAATATTTGATAGAACTGAAGCTATACAACACGCAATAAAAATGGCTAATAAAAATGATTTAGTTATTTTAGCAGGAAAAGGACATGAAACATATCAAGAAATAAATGGAGTAAAACATCCTTTCCATGAAAAAGAAATAGTAAAAGAATATATAGAAAAATTAGCAGAAATGCAAAAAAATGAAAAAAGTAAAAAATAAAAATATAAGAGACAAAAGACAGAAAGAAAGGTTTGATTAAATTGGATTTTGAGATAAAAGTATTACTAATATCTTTTGTGATATCAGTAATTGGTGGCCTAATCATTATTCCCATATTAAGAAAGTTAAAAGTAGGTCAAATAGAAAGAAATGAAGGACCAGCATCTCATTTAAAAAAGCAAGGAACACCAACAATGGGTGGAATAATCATGATAATTGCTATGATTATTTCAGTTACTGGTACATATATATATTTACATGCGACTGGAAATGGAGAAATAGGTAACAAATTATTGCCATTATTATTAATATCTATAGGATATGGAATGATTGGATTTATTGATGATTTTAAGAAATTGGTTTTGAAAAATACGGAAGGTTTAAAGCCAAGTTATAAAATGTTTGGGCTTCTTATTATAGCAGTAATATATGTTTTATTTTTAATAAATGGATTAAAAATTGGAACAGAAATATATATACCATTTTTAAAACAATACATTACAATACCTATGTTTCTATATATACCTTTTGCAATTGTAGTTATTTTAGCAACGACAAATGCAATAAATTTAACAGATGGAATAGATGGATTGTCATCTAGTGTATCTAGTATTATAATTACATGTTTAACAGTTATAGGAATAAGTAATGGAATATATGAAGTTTCATTTTTTGGAAGTATAGTGATAGGGGTTACTTTAGGATTTTTGATGTTTAATTTACATCCAGCAAAAGTATTTATGGGAGATACAGGGTCATTGATGTTGGGTGGAGTTATATCAGGAATAGCTTTATATTTAAAAATGCCACTATTATTAGTAATAATTGCATTAATACCAGTAATAGAGACATTATCTGTTATTATACAAGTGGCATATTTTAAGAAAACAGGTAATAGAATATTTAAAATGACACCAATACATCATCATTTTGAATTATCAGGTTGGAGAGAAAATAAGATTGTAATAGTATTTTCTTTAATTACTTTAGTAATGTGCTTTATAGGATTAAAAATAATATAAAAATACAAAAGAAATAGAACTCATTGTTAATAGTCGGAGACGATATGTATAAAATATTTATTGGAAAATGGCTAGTAACAAATTATTGGGAGGATTTTAAATGGCAAAAAAGAAAAAAGAAAAAAGTTTTTCAAGTTTCTTAAATAACCCAATTGATTTTACGTTAGTAATAACAATATTGCTATTATTAACAATTGGTTTGGTTATGGTGCTTTCTGCAAGTTCACCATCTGCATTGTCAGATTATGGCAATAGTTATACATATTTTTCTAAACAATTATTATTTGCAATTTTGGGATTAATTGCAATGGCAATTATATCAAAAATAGATTATAGATTTTATCAAAAATTTTATAAACATGCTTGGTGGTTATCATTTATATTATTATTAGCAGTTAAATTTATGGGGACAGAAGTAAATGGATCAAAAAGATGGATTGGTATAACGGAAACATTATCTTTTCAACCATCAGAAATTGTTAAATTTTTAATGATTATTTTCTATGCAGCAATATTAGTAAAAAACAGAGATGAATTAAATAAATATTTTAAAGGATTTATTAAACATTTTGTTTTTTTAATACCAATTATAGGACTATTATTATTACAACCACACCTTAGTGCATCAATAGTAATTATAGGGATTGTATCAATAATGATGATTGTTGCAGGATGTAAGTTTAAACATTTTCTATTTACAGGATTAGGTGTAGGAATACCAGGATTGGCAGCACTTATAGCTATAGAACCATATAGACTAGAAAGATTTGTAACATTTTTAGACCCATGGAAATATGCAAAAGATGAAGGGTGGCAAGTTATACAAAGTTTATATGCAATAGGTTCTGGAGGATTGTTTGGAGTTGGGCTAGGAGATAGTAAACAAAAATATTTATATATACCAGAGCCACATAATGATTTTATATTTTCAATATTAGCTGAAGAACTAGGTTTTATAGGTTGTGTTGTAGTACTTATATTATTTGCAATTTTTATATGGAGAGGAATTTTAATTGCAATGAAAGCACCAGATATGTTTGGAAGCCTAATTGCAACAGGAATAACAGCATTAGTAACAATACAAGTTGTAATAAATGTAGCAGTAGTAACATCATCAATGCCAGCAACAGGAATGCCATTACCGTTTTTTAGTTACCGGTGGAACAGCATTATTTATATTACTGTGTGAGATGGGAGTATTGCTGAATATATCAAGAGCAGGAGCAAAAGAATAAAAGAAGAGAGAGCAAGAGAACAAGAGGGAAAAGGGGACGTTCCTTAAAACTCCCTCCAAAATGGGAATAAGGGACACTCCTTA
>OLVX01000107.1_pt1 | contig 80630 bp, 70 predicted proteins | sample 1673271 | NCBI WGS metagenome assembly OLVX01 (sample SAMEA3178939, study PRJEB25190) | human gut metagenome | biome: human gut; feature: human-associated habitat; material: faeces | place: Austria | collected 2013
TAAAACGGAAGAATTTTTTAAGTTTTATAAATTAAAGATGAACTCGTTAAAATATCAACCTAATATTACGCATATAAAACTTGCAGAACTTGAAACCAAAGGTAAGTTAAAGGCGGTAATAACGCAAAATATAGATGGTTTGCATCAAAAGGCTGGCTCTAAGGTTGTATATGAATTGCATGGTAGTGTACTACGAAATTATTGCATGAATTGCCATAAATTTTATGATGCTGAATATGTGTTTAACAGCAATGGCATTCCAAGATGCAGCTGTGGAGGAATAATAAAGCCAGATGTAGTTTTGTATGAAGAGGGATTGGATGAGGAAACAATCGAAAATTCGATATATGCTATTCAAAAGGCTGATTTGTTAATTGTTGCTGGCACGTCACTTACTGTTCAACCTGCAAGTGGTTTAATAAACTTTTTTAGAGGCAGAAATCTTGTATTGATAAACAGGGATTCAACTCCTTATGATAATAAAGCAAATCTTGTTATAAATGATAGTTTAGGTAAAGTTTTCTTGAATTTATAAAGAATAAATTAAGAAACAACATAGGATAAATTATTTTAAACGTATAAAATGAATCAAAGGAGCAAATTATGAAGACTTTAGATGAATTGGTAGCAGATAAAATATTAGATTTAGTGCATTATGTACTATCAAAATTTATAAAACCAGATATGACTTTAAGCAAAGTAAATGAATTAGATATACAAGCAATCGAAAAATTAAAACAGCAATATGGAATTGAAGCAATAATTTTAGACGTAGATGATACATTGCGTAAAGAGATGAAGGATATTCCAAAGGTTAATAAGGAATGGATTGAAGACTTAAAAGACAAGATAAAAATTATGATTGTAAGTAATGGAGTAGACAAAGATATAGAAAAATATTTCAATAAAAATGGAATAGATTACATAGGATTTGCGTGCAAACCGTTAAAGAAGAACTTTGTAAAGGCATGTGAAAAGATGAATGTAAATCCGGAGAGTGTACTAATGGTTGGCAATAGCTTGTTTGATGATATATATGGCGGAAAAAGAAATAAGATGAAGACTGCACTTGTAAAAGAAGTAGAAGATAATGAGAGATAACTCAATAAAAACAAATAATACGCTGAATTGAGCTGTTATCAATAAGTCTAGAAGAAATATGAATTTTACGTGAAAATTAGCACTCAATACTTGACTCTGCTAAAAATAGATGTATAATATATCTGTAAATGGTAAAGAATATTTATCATAAACATGTGCCACTCTCATCAAGTGTCAACACATAATATATTTTAAGGAGTTGATTTTTATGATGATGATACCTAGAAAACATGATTTTGATTTATTTGATGATGTATTTGGAGATTCATTCTTTAATGAGGGAGCAAGTAGACTAATGAAAACAGATATTAAAGAGAAGAAAAATGAATACATTATTGACATTGACTTACCAGGATATGACAAAGAAGGAATAAAACTTGAGATTCAAGATGGATATTTAACAGTACATGCTAGTGTTAATAAAGAAGAAAATGACGAAGAAAAAGGCAGATTTGTACGTAAAGAAAGATATTCTGGAGCTTGCTCTAGAAGCTTCTATGTTGGAGAAAACATTACAGAAGATGAAATTAAAGCTAAATTTAAGAATGGTACATTAACTATTGTTGTTCCAAAGAAGGAAGACAAGAAAGAATTACCAAGCAAGAAATATATTGAAATTGAATAATGAAAAGTCCTACAGAAATGTGGGACTTTTTTAGTTTCAATTTGAACTAAAATTTTATTTGATTTCTATAATATTTTAATGACCAATATTATTGATTGGTCAAAGGTGACAAGAAGATTGAATAAATAGCCTTTTTATGATAGTATGTAAATGTAAAGGTTTGTTTTTTTTAGATTAACGGTTTTAAAAAATGTGAATATTTAGGAGGTATTATGTGTACAGCTACAACTTATAAAACTAAAGATTTTTATTTTGGACGTACGTTAGACTATGAGTTTTCATATGGAGACGAAGTTACGATTACTCCACGAAATTTTAAGTTTAACTTTAGAAAAATGGGGGAGATGAATTCGCATTATGCTATTATTGGAATGGCTTATGTGATAGAAGATTACCCATTGTATTATGATGCAATAAATGAAAAAGGGCTTGGAATTGCAGGGCTTAATTTTGTTGGCAACGCAGTCTATAGTGATGAAAAAGAAGGAAAAGATAATGTAACTCAGTTTGAGTTTATACCATGGATTCTTGGGCAATGTGCGAGTGTTGATGAAGCGAAAAAGCTTATTCAAAATATGAATTTTTTGAATGAGCCTTTTAATGATAGGTTGCCACTTGCACAATTGCATTGGATTATTGCTGATAGTAACAAAGCAATTACTGTGGAGTCTGTGACGGATGGAATAAAAATATATGATAATCCAGTCGGTGTGCTTACTAATAATCCACCGTTTGATAAGCAAATGTTTAATTTAAATAATTATATGCATTTGTCAAATAAATCACCAGAAAACACGTTTTCTTCTAGACTGGATTTAAAAAATTATAGCCGTGGAATGGGAGCGATTGGACTTCCAGGAGATTTATCTTCGCAATCTAGGTTTGTTAGAACAGCATTTGTTAAGATGAATTCTGTTTCTGGAGATGGAGAATTAGAGAGTGTTAGCCAGTTTTTCCATATTCTTAATTCTGTTGACCAACAGAGAGGTTGTTGCAATTTAGGTAATGATAAATATGAGATAACTATTTATACATCATGCTGTAATGCGACAAAAGGGATTTATTATTATACAACTTATGATAATCACCAAATTACAGCTGTAAATATGAATAAAGAAAATTTGGAAGAGGACAAACTTATAAGATATCCAATTATGAAAGGAGAACAGATTAAATTACAAAATTAGAACTTTTATAGAGAAGTATAAAGAGTAGAGTAAAGATTGAAAATTTTCGGATTTATTCTTAAGGGCATATGGTATATTTTCGCTATAGCGAAAACTACAACAAAATATGATAAATAAAACAAAAGAAAAAGAAGGCAAGTGCTAGTCGGCATTTGCTTTTTGCATATAAGACTAATGGTATATAGTGCTAATATAAATGCTGATTAATTTTATTATAAATGTATTGCAAATTTTCCATATAACTGGTAATATATTTAATGTAATTATTGATTTATAAGGTAGGTTTTTCTATGACAATACTAGGTTATGATGTTAGAATATATTTTTTACTATTTATGATATATGCTGTGGCAGGCTGGATAATGGAAGTTACTTGCAAGCTTATTCAGTATAAAAGGTTTATAAATAGAGGATTTTTAATTGGACCTTATTGTCCGATTTATGGCTATGGAGCTCTTCTAATAACCTTTTTATTGGGAAGATATAAATATGATGCACTTGTGCTATTTGTTATGGCGATAGTCGTATGCGGAACTTTGGAATACTTGACCAGTTTAGTAATGGAAAAAATGTTTAAGGCAAGATGGTGGGATTATAGCCAAAGAAAGTTTAATTTAAATGGACGAGTTTGTTTAGGAACAATAATTCCTTTTGGAATTTTGGGATTAATGGTGACATATGTAACAAATCCATTCTTGCTAGGAAAACTAGAATTAATACCAGAGATGTGGTTAAATATTGTGTCTGGAATATTATTTGCAATTTATGTGGTTGATAATATTGTTTCTGGAGTTGTTATTAAAGCAATTAAAAAGGCTGATATTACTGCAAGTAAGGAAACTGATAATACAGAAGAGATTACTAAGAAGGTAAGGGAAATTTTACAAAGCAAGTCTGCATTACATAGAAGATTGGTGGATGCTTTCCCTAAATTGCAAGCTGTTAAGATAAAAATTAAAGACCAAACAGAGAAAATAAAGAAAGAAGCAATTAGGCAAAAAGAAGAAATAGAAACAAAGGTTGAAGATACAACTAAGGCGATTGCTGAAAAAGTAAGCAATGTTAGTATAACTGGAAAAAAGAAAAAGCAAATTAAAGAAGAAAATGAAAAATAGATAAAAAAGATGCCAAATAAAATTGGCATTTTTTTGTGTCTATAAGTTTGAATTGCGAATAATTTAAAATTGCATAAATTTTTCAATCTTGGAAAAAATAGTGTAATAAATGTTTTAGAAGGAGCGGGAGGAAAAAATTATGCAATCTTTTTGGGAAGAGGAGAGAAAAAATTATAAAGAATATGAGAGTATAAGAAATGATATGAGGGCCTCTGTTTGTGTTATTGGCGGAGGACTTACTGGTCTTACAACAGCGTATTATTTAAGCAAATATACTAATGTTGTTTTATTAGAAAGAAATAGAATTTGTAGTCACACAAGTGGCGGAAATACTGGAAAAGTTACTAGTCAGCATGGAGTTTTTTACAAATATTTAATAGATTCGCAGGGAAAAGAATTTGCAAAAAAATATTTAAAGGCAAATCAGAAGGCGATAGAAAATATTAGTGAAATAGTACAGAATGAAAAAATAGATTGTGATTTTAAGAGAGAAAAGGCATATGTTTTTACTGCAAAAGAAACAGAAGTAGACAAATTGAAAAAAGAGCAGAGAGCAGTAGATAAATTAGAAAAAGACTTGTGTCGATATGTTACAAAAATAGAGCTACCAATGGAAATTGCAGGAGCTATCGAGTTTTGTGAGCAAGCAAAGCTTCACCCTGTGAAATATGGATATGGACTGGCAAAATGCATCGTGAATAATAATAGTAGAATATTCGAAAATTCACAAGTTACAGATATAAAAAAGTCAAATGGAAAGTATGAAATATATGTAGATAAAAATAAAGTTACGGCAGACTATGTGGTAATTGCTACAAGATATCCGTTTATAAAGATTCCGGGTTACTATTTTTTGAAGATGTATCAATCAACATCTTATGCAATAGTTGCTGATGTAAAAAGCGAATTGTTTGATGGAATGTATATAAATTACGAAGTTCCAAATATGTCTTTTAGGGTAATCGAGGATAATGGAAAGAAATTACTATTAGCGGTTGGTTATGATTATAAAACTGGAACGGAGGAATTGAAAAATGGATATACGAGGCTTGAAACAGCTGTAAGAAAAATGTATCCAGATGCAGAAGTGCTATATAAGTGGTCTGCAGAGGATTGCATAAGCCTCGACAAAATCCCGTATATAGGAGATTTTTCTGTTACGATGCCTAATGTGTATGTGGCAACAGGGTTTAATAAATGGGGAATTACATCATCAAATGTTGCGGCAAACATAATAGCAGATAAAATATTAGGAAAAGAAAATGAGTATGAAGATTTGTTTAAAGCAAGAAGAGTAGAACCAATAAAGAATAGAGTCGAAGTAGAAAATATGTTAAAAGAAGCTAATAAATCAATACTTATGAGTAGGTTTAAAATACCAAAAGGTGAAATAGATGATATAAAAATAGGAGAGGGCAAGATAATTGAAATAGATAATAAAAAGGTTGGAGTGTATAAAACAAATACTGGAGAAATTTTTAAAGTAAAACCTATTTGCACACATCTGGGATGTGAGCTGTACTTTAATAATATAGATAAAACTTGGGAATGCCCATGCCATGGCTCGAAATTTAGCTATGATGGAAAATCAATAGAAGTACCAAGTAATAAGAATTTGGAGTGATAAAGAAATAGGTAAAAATTAAATATGAGTTTGAAGAACAGAAAATAGAATATAGACCCAAGTATATAATTCTAATTTTTTAGATGAGAGTTTTCGCTGAAATTTTTTTTATAGTTATAGAATAAAATGCAAAATTTATTGACTAGAATATTTCTAAAATGTATAATGTTATTAGTAACATACGAAAGGAAATTTTTAAATGCAATCAAGAAGTGAGATTAGAAAAAGAAAGCAAGAAAAACAGAGAATTATATTAGGAATTATAATTTTAATATTAGCTATTTTAATAACGATAATAACTGCAAGTATAATTAGTAAGAATACTGCGAAAGAAGTTGCCACAAAGGAACCAGAAAGTTTAGCGGATGAATTCGTAAATAGCGTAAATACACAAAATTTTGAAGAAGATGCAAATGAAGAGATTATAGAAAATATTGTAGAAGAAAATGAAGTGGCTGAAAATACAGTAACTGAAGAAAAGTCTAAAAATACAAGTGGCACTAGGTACAGATTGGAAGTAAATTGCAAGCAAAATGTGGTTAATGTATATGAAAAAGATGAAAATGGAGAGTACAAAGACTGTGTAAAGGTAATGCTTTGTTCGGTTGGTTCTGCAACTCCAAAGAGTGGTACATATTCACTAAAAAAATATGGTGGATGGGAATGGAAAGGCCTTCAAGGAGATGTGTTTGGACAGTATGCAACACAGATAACTGGCAATATATTGTTCCATTCAGTTCCATACACAAAAAGAGGAGATAATTCAAGTCTAGAATATTGGGAGTATGATAAATTGGGTACTCCAGCTTCTTTGGGGTGCATAAGGCTTACTGTAAAAAATGCAAAATGGATATATGATAATTGTGCGTCTGGCACGAAGGTATATTTCTACAAGGATTCTAATCCTGGTCCATTGGGTAAGCCATCAGAAAGAAAAATTTCTGGAGATAGTGAAGTAAATGGATGGGACCCAACAGATCCAGATTCGGACAACCCTTGGAAGAATTATGATAGCACGAAAAAGAATGATAAAGAAAATATGGAAAGCGATAAAAATAACAATATTGAAAATAAAACAGAAAACATTGAACAGAATACAGAGCAAAATACAGAAATATCAGGCAATACAGAAAATACTGAAACAAATACAGAAATAACAAATAATACAGAGAGCAATAAAAATAATGAGACTTTTCAAGGAAAAAACAATATTACAAATACAGAGAACAGAAATACAGAAAACGAAAATTATGAAGTTGAGAGTAATATAGAAAGTGATAATGACTAAATATTGTTAAAAAATGCGTACAAATTTGAATACGTCAAAGCCTGTTTTAAATGAAGTGATATACATAAGAATATAAAAAATATGTATTTTTACTTTAAAATGGGCTTATTTTATTGAAAAAATATAAATGAGGCTTTATGGAAAGAAAAAGCTAAAAAATAAAGCTTTAATTTGTTAAAATAAAAGCTTTATTTTATTGCCATCACGGCTTATAAATCCCTCATCTACCAAGCATTTGAGCTCACGCATCATTGCACTTCTATCTACGCTTAGGTAATCGGCGAGGCTAGTCATTGAAATTGGAAGTGTAATATTTTTAGAGAAGTTTTTACTAGAAAGAATAGAAAAATAAGTAAGTAATTTATCTCTGATAGACCTCTTTGAAAGTATTTCTATTCTAGTATTTTGATGTACTGCTTGTTTTAATATAAGCTCTAGTAGACTAGATACGAGTGTTGTATGAAATTTACAATTGCTTCTACATTTTTCGTGTATGTCATCATACAAAAATAGAAGGGCCTCACACTTATCCATTGCTAAAACAAAAAGTTCGTGGTTGGTATGAACAGGGTAGAAAGCTTCACCAAAAATATCTGTCTCAACAAAACTTTCTATTATATCCTTGTTTCCGTTTAAATCATATCTAATTAAATCTGCTTTTCCAGAAAGCAGTATGCAAATTTGTTTTCTTTTTTCTATGTAAGTTGTAATAATACTGCCTTTTTCAAAGGTCTTACGTTGAACCTTAATACAATTACAAGAAATGTTTTCAATTATATTTGATATTTCCATTAACATTGTCCTTAAATTTGTAAATAAAATTTATTCAATTATACTTCAAAAACGTTGCATTTGCAACAGAAAAAATAAATTGTTAAGGTATAATAGTTATGAGATAATGTTTTTTAGGTAAATTATGTCGATGTGGGCAGAAAAATATTTTGCAAACAATACTGCTTAGTTATATTAAAAAATATTATTTATAATGAAACTAAAGAGGCAGTAATTTAGATAAATCCAAGGAGGAATTTATGAAGGTTATTAAGAGAGATGGACGTGTAGTAGATTTTAATAGAGAGAAGATTGCAATTGCTATTGAGAAGGCAAACCAAGAGGTTACAGAAAAGGAAAGAGCAGACAAGCAAGATATTAAGGATATAATAAAATATATTGAGTCACTTGATAAAAAGAGAATTTTGGTTGAAGATGTGCAAGATATAATAGAAGAGCAACTTATGGATAAGAAAAAGTTTAAGCTTGCAAAGAAATACATGATTTATAGATATAATAGAGCGTTGGTTAGAAAGAAGAACACCACAGACGAATCTATTCTTGGACTCATAAAAAATCAAAATATGGAGATGTTGGAAGACGGAACACGTAAGAATGCTGTGCTTGCGTCTTCGCAAAGGGATTACATAGCTGGAGAGGTTTCTAAGGATTTAACGAAGAGACTACTGTTACCTGAAAAAATAGTAAAGGCTCATGAAGAAGGAGTACTATATTTTCATGACATGGACTATTTTTTACAACCAATTTTTAATTCTAGTGTGATTAGTATTGGAGATATGCTTGACAATGGAACAGTGATAAATGGAAAATTGATAGATAGTCCAAAAAGTTTTAGAGTTGCTTGCACTGTGCTTGCACAAATTCTTGCAACAGTTGCGTCAACACAATACGGTGGACAATCTGTAGATATCAGTCATTTGGGAAAGTATGTTAGAAAGAGTTATGAAAAATTTAAGGAAGAGTTTGGAGGCGTGCCTTCAAAAGAAATATTAGATAAAAAGATAAAAGAAGAAGTAACGAGTGGTGTACAAACACTTCAATATCAGATAAATACACTAATGACTACAAACGGGCGTAGTCCATTGGTTTCATTATTTATGTATTTAAGAGAAGGCGATGAATACATAAAAGAAAATGCACTTATAATAGAAGAAATTTTGAAGCAAAGAATTGAGGGAATGAAGGATGCAGAAGGAAAATATATTAATCCGGAATTTCCAAAGTTGATCTATGTAATTGATGAAAATAACTGCTTAAATGGTGAAAAATATGATTATTTAACACAGCTTGCGTTAGAATGTGCTAATAAGACGCAAGAGCCAAGTTTTATATCGGCTAAAAAAATGCGTGAAAATTATAGCGGAAATGTCTTTTCGCCAATGGGCTTTAGAAGTTTTCTAACTCCATGGAAAGATGAGAATGGAACATATAAATTTGAAGGAAGATTTAATCAAGGTATTGTTAGCATAAATTTACCACAAATTGCAATCGTGGCAGATGGTGATGAAGATAAATTCTTTAGCTTGCTAGATGAAAGACTGGAATTGTGCCATGAGGCTTTATTGTGCAGACACTATGCTTTGCTTGGTACAGTAAGTGATACGAGCCCAATACATTGGATATATGGTGCGATAGCGCATTTAAAATCGGGAGAAAAAATCGACAAATATTTGAAAGATGGTTACTCTACAATTTCGTTAGGATATGTAGGAGTATATGAAGCAACAATGATGATGAAAGAAGTTTCTAACACTGAACCAGATGGAAAAGAATTTGCTATAAAGATAGTAAAACACCTAAAAGAAACTGTTGAAAAGTGGAAGAAAGCCTCTGGCTTAGGTTTTTGCTTATATGGAGAAACAAGCCAAAAGGTATGCAAAACATTCGAAAGAATAGATAAAGAAAGATTTGGAGTAATAAAAAATGTGACAGACAAAGAAAAATATACAAGTTCGTACCATGCGAGTGAAGATGAAAAAATAGACTATAAAGAAAAACTAGCATTCGAAAGCGTATTTCAAAAATTATCATTGGGAGGAGTAGTATCACAAATTCAGAGTAAATATATTGGAGAATTAAATGATAAAGAAGAATTTATAAAATTTGTGTATGACAATGTACAATATTTGGAGTTTACAAAATAAAAAGATGAAATAAATTTTTTACAAAAGCGAGTTTTTTCAGCAAAGAAAATAGAATTAAATAATAGTCATGTATTTTAAAATTAAAACTAAAGAAGGAGTGAAACAATGAAATACCAATTTGAAGTACCGGGAGAAATAGTAGGAAAGGAAAGACCAAGAGTAAATATGTATACTGGAAGAGTATATACTCCTGGAAAAACAAAAGATTATGAATTTTTGATACAGCAATATTTTAAAATAAAATATCCAAGATACGAGATGCTAGAAGGAAGGCTTTCAATAAATATAATTGCTTATTTAAAAATTCCTAAAAGCACAAGTAAAGCAAAAGTAGAGGAAATGCTAGAAAATAAAATAAGTCCAACAAAGAAACCAGATGTTGATAACATAGCAAAATCTATACTTGATGCAATGAATAACTTTGTATTCAAAGATGATAATCAAGTAAGCAAAATAAGCGTAGAAAAACGTTTTGCATTAGAAGAAAAAGCAGTGATAGAAGTAGAAGAATATTAAATGACTAATTTGTACATTCTATGGACGAAAAAAATGTATAATGAATAAGAATTATATAGATAGAAAGGTAATTCGAAAAAACGACAAATTTTAAAAGTTGAAGAAAAACTGTTGCACTGGTGTGAAAAAAATGATATTATTTTACTTGCATAAATAAATTATTATGTGAAAAAATAAAACTAAGGAGGAAAAATTATGTTAAAAAGCAAAAAGGGAATCACACTTGTTGCACTAGTTGTGACTATAGTTGTTTTGCTAATCCTTGCTGGAGTAAGTATTAACTTAGTGTTAGGAGACAATGGAATAATATCAAAAGCACAAGAGGGCAAAACAAAATCAGCAGAAGCAAGTGAAAACGATTTAAAAGGAATGAATAGTTTAATAGATGAAATGGAAACTGTATTAAATGGAGGAAATACAGAAGAGACAGTTCCATACCTACCAAGTAGTGATTTTCATTATGATACAAGTACTAGTGTAGATACAGGGCTTGTGATTGCTGATTCAAATGGAAATGAATATGTATGGGTGGTAGTGCCAAAGAGCTTGTATAATAATACAAATTATAATTCAAATAATGAAAAAAAGCCTTCATCAAGTACAGACTATGTAAATATAGAACATTGTTTGCAACAGTACACGGCAATATATAGAAATGGAACAAGCTATTCAGACATATATGCAGCTGATACGGCAAATGTAGGATGGTTTGAAGATGAAACAGAATATAATAATTTAAAAAATAGCATGTTAAAAAGTGTATATGAAAATGGTGGATTTTATGTAGGAAGATACGAAGCTGGAATTGATACAATAAAAGGAGAGAATAGAACGAGTGATACAGAAAAAAATTCAGATGGAAAATATACAATAGAAGGAATGCCAACACCGGTAACAAAAGCAGATGCATATCCATATACCTGGGTAACAAGAACACAAGCACAAAATTTAGCCAATAATGTTAATTCTGGAAGTAGAACAAGTAGTTTAATGTTTGGAGTGCAATGGGATTTAGTGCTAGCATTTTTGAGTAAAGATACAACAAAAATCACATCAACAGATGTTTTAACAAAAAATAGTACAACAATAGGAAATTATAGTGATTCGGCATTTCAATTAAGAAAAACTGGAAAATATGCTTTATTTTCAAATTATTCATTAAGTTCAACATGGAGTCTAGCAACAACAGCAACAGAAGGTTATGTGGATTCAGGTAGAAATAAATTAACTCAATCTTCAATTGCAAATGGAACATTAGTAACAACAGGAACTTCTGAGCAAAGTAAAGTAATGAATATTTATGATGTGGCTGGAAATGTATATGAGTGGACTTTGGAGAAAGCTTCCAACACTGGGCTCCCATGTGCTCGTAGGGGAGGTTATTTTAATAATACAGGCTCGGTTGTACATGCTTCTATCCGCAACGGATTTAGTACGGAAGGTAGCAACTTTAATTTTGGTTTTCGAGTTGAAATTTTCTAGGAAAACTGAACACTAGAGACAAAAAAGTGAACCAAGAAGAAAAAATTATAATGATAATAGAAAGCTATAAGAAGGCTCACGCCTTGCATAGCGAATGAAATACGCTGTGTGGAAAATTTAGAATGGCACCCATGAAGAATGAATGGGCAAACATAAAAAATTTTCCACTTGTTTTTTTATAAAATTAATTTCCCATTTGTGAATTATTTGTGAAATTAGCACTCTATTATTGACTTTGCTAAAATAAAGAACTATAATACGTTGTAGTATTAAAAATAGTGTGAAATAATATTAAAATTTTCGGGCTATTACGAAGGGAAGGAATGAATTTTATTATGGAAAACAAGCAATTTAAAGCAGAGTCTAAAAGGTTGTTAGACCTAATGATTAATTCAATTTACACGAATAAAGAGATATTTTTAAGGGAGCTAATTTCAAATGCCAGTGATGCAATTGATAAGTTGTATTATCGTTCCCTTACGGATAAAAATGTAAAAGTTAATAAGGATGATTTATATATAAGGATAACTCCAAACAAGGAAGCACGTACTTTAACTATTGAAGATAATGGTTGCGGTATGAGCAAAGACGAGCTTGAAGAAAACCTTGGAACTATTGCAAAGAGTGGTTCTCTTGCATTTAAAGAGGCTGCTAAGGCAAAGGAAAATGCTGAAAAAGATGATGATGTAAACATTATAGGACAATTTGGTGTTGGTTTCTATTCTGCATTTATGGTTGCATCTAAAGTAAGGGTAGAGAGTAAATGCTATGGTTCAGAAAAAGCATACGCATGGGAGTCAGAAGGTGCAGAAGGTTACACGATAGATGAGTGCGATAAATCAGACTTTGGAACAAAAATTATCTTAACACTAAAGGCTGATACTGATGATGAAAAATATAGTGATTTTCTTGCTGAATACAAGATTGAGGAATTAATTAGAAAATATTCTGATTACATTCGTTATCCAATCAAGATGGAAGTGGAACACGAGCATGAGGTTGAACAACCAGAAGGCGAGAAGAAAGAGCCTAAATTTGAAAAAGTAAAACATGATGAAATTTTAAATAGCATGATTCCAATTTGGAAAAAGAATAAATCAGAAGTTTCAGATGAAGATTACAATAATTTTTATCAAGAAAAATTTGGGGATTATCAAAAGCCTCTAAAAGTAATACGTACATCTGTTGAAGGAGATGTAAGCTATACAGCATTATTGTACATTCCTTCACATACACCATATGATTATTACACAAAAGACTTCAAGAGAGGCCTTCAATTGTATTCAAATGGTGTATTAATAATGGACAAGTGTGAAGATTTACTTCCAGATTGCTATGGATTTGTAAGAGGATTGGTAGATAGCCCAGATTTATCTCTTAACATTTCAAGAGAGATGTTACAACACGATAGACAGCTAAAAATAATTGCTAAGAATTTGGATAAGAAAATAAAATCAGAATTATTAGATATGTTGCACAAGAACCGTGAAGATTACGAAAAATTCTTTACAACATTTGGTACAACATTAAAATTTGGAGTTTACAACGATTTTGGATTAAATAAAGACAATTTAAAAGATTTATTAATGTTCCATTCTTCAACAGAAAACAAACTCGTAACACTTGATGAATATGTTGACAGAATGAAAGAAGGACAAGATAAAATATATTATGCATGTGGAGAAACTGTTGATAAAATAGAATTATTGCCACAGGTTGAAGCTGTAAAGGAAAAGGGTTACGAAATACTTTACTTAACAGAGAATATAGATGAATTCGTTATACAAGTATTAATGGAGCATAAAGAAAAGAAATTTATAAATGTATGCGCAAATGATGTTGACCTAGACACTGACGAAGAAAAAGAAGCATTGAAAAAAGAAAATGAAGAAAACAAAGACATGTTCACATTAATGAAAGAAACAATAGGGGAAGGTGTGCAAGAAGTAAGATTCACACACAGACTAAAAAATCACCCAGTATGTTTAACCAGTGAAGGTGCACTATCAGTCGAAATGGAAAAAGTAATAAACTCAATGCCAAATGATCAAAAAGTAAAAGCGCAAACAGCCTTAGAAATAAATGATTCACACCCAATAGCTCAAAAAATAAAAGACTTATATGCAAACGATAAAGAAGCACTAAAGAAATATACACAAGTTTTATATGCACAAGCAAGATTAATAGAAGGATTACCAGTAGAAAATCCAACACAAATAAGTAACTTAATTTGTGAAATAATAGCAAAATAAAATTTTCGCCCAATAGGGATGCCCCTTTTTGGGCGAGAATATTTTAAGACGAAAAGTTGTATAAAAAAATGATATTATTAAAAACAAGGTCGAGCTCGCCTTTTGAGGAGTCCGGAGTAGCTCCGACCAAGGGCAAAATAGCGAAGTTTTTATATAATATCATTTTTTCTTTTGGGTTGAAAAATTAGTCATTTATTCTTGGATAAAGTCCAATACTTATTAGTCCTGCTATACCAACTAGAACATAAATAATTCTGCTCATTACAGACATGGCTCCGAAAATTGTAGCAACTAGGTCAAAGTTAAATAAACCGATTAATAACCAGTTTATAGCACCAATAATTACAAGAGTAAGAGCTATATAATAAAGTACTTTCATAACAAACCTCCATAAAAACTATTTTATAATAGTATAAGAAAAAAATAAAAAAATATTCGAAAAAAGTTGAAAATAACATTTCGAACATTTTTTTGAAATTTGGTTATTATATTAGTTAAAAAGTTGCATATTAATTTTGATATCCAAATTTATTCATTTGATGAAGATTAAAATTTATGTGAATATAACATTTTTATGATTAATAAAAAAAGATTTCGCCCAAAAAGGGGCGTCCCTCTTTGGCGAATCTTGGGCAAAGTTGCATGAATATTATTTTTTGAATTGTGAGTTGTACAAGTCTGCATAGAATCCGTTTTGAGCCATTAGCTCTTCGTGATTTCCGTGTTCTATTATGTTTCCTTCGTTCATAACCAATATCATGTCTGCGTTTCTAATTGTTGAAAGTCTGTGTGCTATTATGAATGAGGTTCTGCCTTCTGTTAGTTTATCCATGGCTTGTTGTACAAGTTCTTCTGTACGTGTGTCTACACTACTGGTTGCTTCGTCTAGTATTAAGAATGGTGCATTCTTTATCATTCCACGTGCGATTGTAAGTAATTGCTTTTGCCCTTGAGATATGCTCTCTGAATCGCTTAATGTGTAGTCTAGTCCACCAGGTAGTGTTTTTATAAATTTGTCTATTCCGACAGTTTTGCAAGCTTTCATTATGTCTTCATCAGAGACTTCTTTGTTGTATTTTATGTTGTCTCTAATTGTTCCATTAAATAGCCAAGTGTCTTGTAATACCATTATGAATAGATCGTGTATATTTTCACGAGATAGCTCTTTTGTTGAAACTCCGTCTATTGTAATATTTCCGTCTGCTATGTTATAGAATTTCATAAGTAGGTTGACCATTGTTGTTTTTCCAGCTCCTGTTGGACCAACTATTGCAACTTTTTGACCTTTTTTTACATCACAGCTGAAATCTTTTATAACTGTCTTTTGGCCATCATAAGAGAATTTTATGTGGTCAAATACAATGTTTCCTTCAACTTTTGCTGGATCAAGATGTTTAGTGATGTTTTTCTGTTCATCCATTTCAGGTTCTTCTAAAAATTCGAAAACTCTCTCTGAAGCAGCTGCTGTTGTCTGCAAGTTTGTCATACCTTGAGCAATTTGTGTTAAAGGCCCTGTGAATAAACGTATGTACATCATGAATGCTACTATAACACCAAATGTGATGCTTCCGTTCATTGTTAATATTGCACCAACAACACAAACAGCAACATAACTAAAGTTTCCAATAAAGCTCATTATAGGTTGGCTTAAGCCAGATAAGAATCTACTCTTTTTATTACATTCATACACACTTTGGTTTAATTTGTCAAAGGTCTCAGAAGCTTCTTTTTGACCATTGTAAGCATTTACAACATTATGGTTTGAATATATTTCTTCAATATGTCCATTTAATTTTCCAAGTTCAACTTGTCTTGCATTAAAGTATTTTTGAGATTTTGCCATTATAACAAACATTGCAACAAATCCAAGTAGGGAAGATACAATACCTGTTATGGCTAAAATCCAGTTTGTATAGAACATCATTATTATTGAACCTATAAATAATGTTATTGCTCCAACTAGTGTTCCTAAACTTTGGCTTAATGACATAGCAATTGTATCAACATCGTTTGTAACTCTTGATAGTAAATCTCCATAGCTGTGTGTATCGAAATATCTAAGTGGAAGTTTATTAATCTTTTTAGATATTTGAGTACGCATTTTTTGAGCAAATTTATTTGCAACTGTTGCCATTATTATGCCTTGTAAAAAGTCAAATAGTGCACTTACAAGATAAATAATAAGAAGGAACAATGCTATAGAATTTATTGTATCAAAGTTCATTCCAGTAATTAATCCATTTGTAATTTCGTTTGTTAAATCACTCAATCTGTTTGGTCCAATTATTGATAAAACAGAGCTAAAGCAAGAAAGTACTAGTGCAACAATTACTAATGGAAGTAATTTATTTAAATAATGAACAAGTTTTTTTACTGCTGTTTTTAAATCTTTTGGCTTTTCAGCAGGAGCGTTTCTACCAAAGTTACGTGGCTTTTTCTTGTAATCTTCTTCGTTATCCATTTTCTAGTTCCTCCTTTGATAATTGTGAATATGCAATTTCCTGGTACACCTTGCAATCGCTTAAAAGCTCCTTATGTGTGCCCATTCCAACACATTCTCCATTTTCCAATACTATAATTTTGTCTGCATTTAATATAGTTCCAATTCTTTGTGCAACTATTATATTTGTAGAATCTTTAGTGTAATTTCTTAACTCTTCTCTTAGAGTGTAATCTGTTTTGTAGTCTAATGCACTGAAAGAGTCGTCAAATATATATATTTCTGGGTTTCTTGCGATGGCTCTTGCAATAGCAAGTCTTTGTTTTTGACCACCAGATAAGTTTGTTCCACCTTGTGCAACATGAGCTTCATATTTTTCAGGCATCTTTTCAACGAATTCTTCTGCTTGTGCAATTTCTACAGCTTTCTTTAATGTGTCTTCTGAAATTTCACCTTTTCCATTGTCTCCATATGCCACATTGTAGTTAACCGAACCGCTAAACATTACAGCCTTTTGAGGAACATAGCCTAGCTTGTTGTGTAAAAATTCTTGGTTATAGTCTTTTACATCAACACCATCTACTAAAATTGTTCCTTTTGTTGCATCATAAAATCTTGGAATTAAGTTAATCATTGTTGTTTTTCCAGAACCTGTTGAGCCAATTATTGCAACTGTTTCACCTTGATGAGCCGTAAACGATATATTTTTTAATACATAATCATCTCCATCAGGATATTTGAATGAAACATTTTTAAATTCGATTTCGCCTTTTTTATCAGTCTCATTGCTATTTACTTTTCCATCTTTAATAGAAGGCTTTGTATCTAAAACTTCTGCAATTCTTTGAGCAGAAACCTGAGCTCTTGGGTACATTATAAATATCATTGAAAGCATTAAAAACGACATTATAACTTGCATTGCATAACTTGAAAATACTACCATGTCGGCGAAAAGTGGCAATTTATCCATCATACTTGCAGAATCTATTAATCTACTTCCAACAAAATAAATTGAAAGTGTTAAAGTATTCATTACCAAATAAATTACAGGAGACATTGCTGACATGGCTCTTTGGTTAAACATTTGAATATTTGTAAGTTCTGTGTTTCCAACTTCAAATTTATCTTCTTGATATTCTTCTGCATTGAAAGCTCTTACGACTCTTATACCAGTAAGGTTTTCACGAGTAAGTTCGTTTATATTATCAATCATTTTTTGAACTTTCTTAAACCTTGGAAGTACCAATGCTACAAGAAGAGAAATGCAAGACATTAGAACCAAAACTGCAATTCCAGTAAGTGCACTCCATTGCCAGTTTTTATTTAAAATTTTAATAACTGCCCAAACTGCTGTAATAGGAGATTTAATCAAAAGTTGTAATCCCATAGATATTAGCATTTGAACATTTGTAATGTCATTTGTTGTTCTTGTAATTAAACTGCTAGTAGAAAATTTCTTAATTTCTTGCATACCAAAGTTTTCTACATTTTCAAATAATTTCTTTCTAACATGAAGCGTGAATGATGCAGAAAGTAGGGAAGTTAGGTAACCAACTACAATTGCTGCAATCAAACTGCCAAATGCACAAGCAAGCATATAGCCACCTTGCTTTAAAACATCAGACATTTGGCTTCCTTCTGTTTGAACAAGTTTTGTAATTTCAGACATATAATCTGGAAGTTTCAAATCTAGCCAAACTTGAAATATGATTAATAGTAAAGAAATTGCAACTATTAACCAATCTTTTTTAGTGAAGTTTTTTAATAATTTTAACATTTCTTTTTCCTTTCATTTGAATTTTTGTTTGATAGCGGAGGTAAGAACTTATCTTCTGTCATCATTTCTTGAATTTAATATTAAAATTAGTCTTAATAAATCTAATATAGATGAAAGCAAACTTGCAATATAAGTCATAGCAGCTGCACTTAAAACTTTTTTAGCTGACTTATTTTCATCATTATAAACAAGATTTAATTCTTCTAATTGAACCAATGCTCTCTTAGAAGCATCAATTTCAACTGGAAGTGTAACTAATTGAAATAACACTGTTGCTAGAAGAATTATTATAGATAATTTAATATATCCAGTCAATCCTCCTATAATAGAAATAAGTAATCCAAAGTATCCTAAATAAGATACAAAATTTACAACAGGAACTAGGGCAGATCTAATCTTGAAAAAAGTATAATTTTCTTTGTCTTGAATAGCATGCCCACATTCATGTGCTGCAACAGCAAGTGATGCTATTGAAGTTCCATTGTAAATATCTTTAGATAAATTAATAAGCTTTTTTGATGGGTTATAATGGTCAGACAAATTTCCCGAAATTTCATATACAGAAATTTGAGACAATCCGTTAGAATCCAATATTTTTCTTGCCACATCTTGACCAGTTAATCCAGCAGAATTTTGGACTTTTCTATATTTAGAATATGTAGTATTTATTTTAATTTGTGCAAATACCACAAGTAAAAATCCAATAACTGTAAGTAAAACTGTTAGTGGAGTCTCATACGTCATTAGCCAATAATTCATAATTAATCACGTTCCTTTCTTTAGGTACAAAACTAGTGGAAAAAAATAATTATTTTTCCATGGTTTTATGCAAAATATACAATCAATTATAAAATGGAAACAGTAGTCAAGTCAACAAAAAAATGTGAAAATTGTGTGAAATATTTAGAAAAAATGTAATAATATAAACAAAAGAAAAACTCTCTTCGAAGAGAGAGAAAAAGATAGAATCTTTTTTTGCTTGGTTGTTTGCCTTAATCGGGCAGACAGCCTGCAGCGCCCATCCAAGCAGAGCCTCTAGAGTTGACTATTTTAGCTTCACTGTAATGCCGTGTGGCATGGAATTTATTAGTGAACACACCATTTGAAAAATACCAGCCTTCGGGAAAGTTAAATTGCCTCGGATTAGTATCAGTGACTATGGTTATATCATCTCCATATGTCACAAGGATAATTTTCCCACGGTTAAGGCTTTCAAGAACCCTAACTACTATGCTAAGGGGCAAGTCCGCTGTACGGACTATTTTGCTACTGTTCATTTTTTTCCTCTTTTTATAGGCTAATTAGCCTATTGTTTGTTAGTACTTGTTAATAGGAAGTTTGTACTTTTTCTCAAACCAGTTTGAGAGTTCATCACCATACTTCCAAGACTGAGAAAGAACTTCTACTGCTCGCCACAATGTTACGAAGTCAATGCTGTCCATGTGCCCGGACTTCATTGCATAGTTGGCAATGTCATAAATCGGCTTGTCACACTTGGTCATAAGATACTGCATCCATAATGCAAAACGCTTAGCAAATGGAATTACAGTAATATACAACCCTGCGTCTTCGGGATATTTAAGCAAATTTTCCCAATGTTGCCAAAGTACTTTTTCTTCCGAACTTTTGAAGACAAATTCTGTGGATTCAGAAATTTGATCTATTTTAGTTTGAACCACATATGCACGATAGGTTTTTCTTACAAATGCTTTTTTAGGTAGACCAAACATCAAACAATCACCACGAGGTAATGCTTCTATTGTCCGGATGATTTCACTTCTGGGCAAATTTTGTGCTGCATAATAACCTCCAATAAAATCTTTTTTGGAGTAATGGGTGATTAGGACAATGGTGCCCTTGTAAATAACCCGTAGTCCGATAAAGAGAGTATTAGAAGGAAGCTCAAAGGCTTGAAATAGAACTTTCTTAAAATTTGATTCTTTTTCAAAACAACCTTCAACCAAATTAGAGAGTGTTTCTAACGAGTTCACGGAATATGCGACCAAAGTTGCAATACCATTATGAAACTTGTAAATAAGGCATCTTTCTTTTTTGGGAGAAAAGTCGTTCCAAATTTCCAATACTGGAATAGGGGCAAAATGCTTATGAATTTTGCGAGCATAAATGAACTTTGCTCTTGTAACCATATAAAAAACCTCCTTTTGTATGGTTCACTAACAAAAAATATACGTACTATAAGATTATAACACTAATTTACATAATTATCAACTAGAGAATTATGAAATTTGTTATAAAATAAAAGATGCCCAATCAGTTAAATACTGGATGGGCATTGAAACGTGAAAGTGATAATGGTTACTCAGATGTATCAACTTCATACTTTACGGGTATGAGGAATTCATCCAAAACTGATACAACATGGTAAAAATCTTCATCTGCATATTTTACAAGTATATCATAAACCACTTGCATTTTGTTAGCATATACGTTACCATACTGAACCAAGTTTTTTTCGGTAAGTCTTTCCTGAGAGATAGAACCTGAACCGTAGTCACCACAAACAAACATCCAACCATCAATCAAATCTTTGCTGAAACCTTCTATAGCAAATTTATTCTGATACGGATATTTGTCACTTATAAAAAAGCCGTCTTGAGATGTTCCGTGATAGGAATCATCCATATTGTCTTGTGAAAGACCATCAAGCTGAGGGTTAGTAGCTTTTAGAGACATGTCTATATGAACATGTTCAATCAATACTGTTGCACCTTCCGGAATATTTGCAACTTCGGCTGACATATTGATTACTTTGGAATCTGTTATTCGCCATCTACTTAAATTATAATCTCCTGTATTATAGGTAGTTATGAATTCAAAACCTTCAATCTCATGCGTTTTCTCTAGGGTGCTTCCTTGAAGCGTACTAAGAACCTCTAAGTTCTTTTCCTCAGGAACAGTTTCTTCCTCCATGCATCCCGTTAAGCACAATGTGAATACAACGAGTAATACTAATGCAATAAACCGTTTCATGATTTCTTCCTTATCTTTTAGAAGAATACTAAAGTATTAGCATTCTATACTAAAATGGTACATTTTTTATAATTCGCTGTACCTACGAATATTTACTATATTATATATTATTTGTGAAGGAAAATCAAATGATAATTTTAGTGAAGCATATAAAAAAGTCGCTTATCCAAATTGAATAAGCGGCCTTTTTCATGTTCTTGGGAATTATCTTTCAATTTCAATCGTTACTCCGCTAGTGGAGAGGAGGTCTATTGTCAGAGAAAGCCGATATGTAGATTTTTTTCCATTCCTTGTCTTAAATGTAATTGAGGAAGAACCATTGTTTGCAGAAATATGTGAAATATGTGAAATTTCATCATTTTTAATTGCCGTGGAAAGTTCTTCAATCTCAATCCAGTTACCCCAACCGCAGTCAAGCGTTGCATATAAAGCAGTAGGAGTATAAAAGATCAATACTCCTTCAGAAGTAACTGTGAGTTTAGGTTTTCTATAAAGCATTCTGCACATCTCATCGTTACAAACTGCAGTGTTCACTCCTTCAGGAGTTGTGATGTAAGTGATGACTTCATCCTCAAAGATTTCTTCTTCTAGCTTGTGGCTATCATTAAAAGAAAATAATCTACCAGTCGCAGTAGTGACCGTTATGCTGTTCACAAAACGGTTAAGACAAGTATTTTTAGAATAATACTTGACAATAGGATATGAATCTGTGATTTGATAAAAGTCTCCCATATTCGAAAGGTAAATGAGTCCGAGGTTTTCGAGGTACTCTTTAGGAAGAGTACTAGGATCGAATGGTCCTCCTTCTTCAAGATAGGCATCTTCCGAGAACATGACTTGCCGTTTGGCAATGGGAAGAATAAAATTTGCGTCCCGATTTTTGGCACTATACATAGTGGCCTCCATAACTAGGCTATCTTTATTTAATTCGCGATAGCTACGAATATTTTATGTTAATATAATATTACAAAATACTTAATATGTCAAGTTTTATCGGTAAGAGCATTGATTTTTTTATACATATGTGATGTAATTTTTATGCTAATTTCTTATAATCTCCTTTTGGAGTTTACACATAAAACGATAAACAACACAATAATTATTGGAGGAGAGCAAACATGAAAGAAAACAAATTAAAAAATGCAATGAGATTTTATCTTTTGGCTACTCAGCTGAAATACAAAATCAGAAGCGGTTGGGATGAAAAGCACTGGAACGTGAGCAAAGAGCGGATAGAAAGCATTGCGGAGCATGTATATGGTACATGCATTTTAGCAATAAGCTTAGATTCAGATTGACAATGTTTCAGTAGAAGAAAAAATGAAAATTGAGCATGAGGCAATGGTTCAAGTTATTGGAGACTTGGTAAAGAAAGATGAATTTATCTCTTTGCTGTTTGAATTTGACGCAAGAAAAACCAGAGAGGCGATATTTGCATATCATTGTGATAAATTAGAGGCTGACCTTCAGGCTAAAGTATATCAAGATATGGGGTGCTATCATTCTTTAGATGACCAGAACAACAATGTGGTGTTTAAGAGTGCAAAAGTTCAGCAGATGGTTGCAGATGGTGCAAAAACAGCCTTTGACATTTGGTATGAATGTGATAAAGGCATTTATTCTGATGATGAGGTATTTGCTCAAATGCTTGATTATGCAAAAACGCATGATACCCAGAAAAGCGACATTTTTTAAGGTGTTTATATCTTTTTGAACGTATTGGATGAAAGAAGGTAAGAAATAAAAAAAGACTTTGGAGAGTCTTTTTTGTTTATTTTCTATAATTATAATATTTTTCAAATTCCATTTTTAGTAGATCAAACTCTTTCAATTATGCCTTTTTCTATTAGAATTTTTTTATGCAAGTATTGCTGTTCTTCTATTTCCATCTTAAAATGGTTTTGCTCTAGAAAGAGGCAAATTAAGATTTAGAAGATGAATTAAAATTGTAATAGAACAAGGACACCTTAATTAAATAAGGTGCCCTTGTAAGGAGTAAATGAAACTTTATTGGGCTTCCTTAAGAAGCTTTTTGAACTGAACGCTAGTAACTTCTTTAAGGTCTTCACCAAAAACCGGAATGAATTTGTCTTTGATAGGATCTCCGAATCCACGGAAGTTGTTGTTGTGATCGATTTTTCGAACGATTTTTCCGTTTAGTTTCTGAACCGTATTTGTGCCTGCATAACTCATCAGTTTCATAAGGCGATGAACATCTACCGGATCCGTCAGACTGAAGCTCCAGTCGCAGGTGGCGTACTGGTTTTCAAAAGTCATTCTTGCGGACAAATTATGCCGAGAGTCTAAACCTACAGTTACATTTTTGATTCTTACATTAGTGATTTCCATGAAGTAATCCTCCTTAAATTTAATGGTTACGCATAAGAAACTACATTGATTTTACCACAATCGACATAGTATGTAAATACTATATTTCCAAATCCATTTTTGCAGAAAATTATTACATTTACAGCTTTATTTATATTGATTTGCTTTTTATTGTATGCCATACTAGTCTACATAGGAAATGATAATAAGCAGATGTGGTTTTGCCACCAATTATACGAATTATCGTAAGAGAGGTGGTGATGCTTATGGTTAAAGTAATAGTATTTTTTATAATATCATTTATGTTATCTTTAACATTAAGCGTTGCCTTAGCTGCAGTTCTTTACAAGAACTGGGTTGATAAGCAACTACATAAATAAAAAAGCTCACATCTGTAAATTTGACGATTTAGATGTGAGTTTTTATATCTATTCGGTAAAACCACGTTTGTGGATTTGTCATTTCCTAAATTTATTATACTGAGTTTTTATTTTTTTGTCAATTAAAATTTTAATTATTTGCAAACTTATAAATCATTTGAGAAAGTGTTGTAATCTATAAAAATATTAGTACTAAAATAATAAATAAAGTAAGGAATATAAACTTATATATATTTATAATTAAAGAAAACATAGACTCACTTATACCAGTTCCATTATCTTTAAAATAATCGCGTATAATAGAATCTTTGTCTTGCATATTTACAATGATATCTTTTGATTTTCCATTTTCTAAATACCTAATTTTTATTTTATAATTATGAAAATCAGACATATATTCTACACTTTCTATATGTGCCTCATTGCTAATGGGAACCTCACCTATACTTGAATAATTTATCATTTCTAATATAGTACTAGTATTTTGTTGTTTATCATATTTTATAACACTACCATGGAAAATTGCATATGAAAAAAATACAATAAAACTAACAACTGTAATTATAAAGGTTATTATATATATTTTTTTAAATGAATAATTTTGTTTATTACACATATCCAATCCTCCTAAATCTTCTTATTCTGAATAAAAATATATCCATTTCCGCTCTTTTTTAAAGTAACCTTATATTGATTTTCGGGGGTGTTTGCATCACAATAGATGATATGATATATTCCATTATTTACATTACCAGAAAGGCATTTTGCATTAATATGGTGAGTATCACTATAAGCATAGCAGTAGATATAATTTTCTTTCATACTAATTTGTTTACTACTTGCATAAGTTTTACAATATTTTAATTGAATATTTGGATTGCTATTTTGAGATATATCTAGCCCTGTTTTTTCAAAATATAGTATTTTTATATGCAATGGGTCAAAGGTTAGAATATCTCCAGTGGGTGGAGTGCCATTGAAAACAGTATTAACTAAGTACTCATATTCAGGGGAGTTAGAATCGACTATGTTTCCAATATAAGTATTATAGTATAATATTTCTGAAATATCTATCATACTAGCGTCATCATAAGTGTGATTAATAAAACCATTATTTGCCACTTTATTTAAAAAATGTTCAATATCTAATAGAGTTTCAGAGTCTAAAGTAGAAGAACGTTTTATAGAAAATTTTAAAATTGTATTAACTATAAATACTATAAACAATGAAATTAATATTATAAATGCTGCTATTTTTAAATAGTTTATTTTTTTCATAATAAATTTACCTTCTTATTTTTTTACTAATTTTATTTAAATTTGGTTATCGTAGTCGGAAGTACATTTATAGCGGATATACGATTATTTAATATATTTATGGAAAAATTTTGCTGATAACTATCTATATAGGCCAATAAATCTGTTTGTAAATCAGCTGTAATTTCATTTCCATTCCAAGCTAGACTCTTCCCATGGCCCTTTTGATATAGAACATAATATAATTTCTTAGTTAATATATCTATTTTGAACTCTAAAGTACATACCTTATTTTTACCGGAAAAGCCCTTATAAAAGTTCAAAATGATAATACCATTATTTTTGTCATAAAAAAAGTAAGTAATTTCAGTTAATACTAAACCACTTTCATAAGTCTGTGCTATTTGAGTAGTTTCTGTTTTTAGTTGAGAAAGATTTAGTAAATCAGAAGAGAGGGAGTAATCTGTATAATACTCTTTTTCTGTATGCGGATAAAAATCGTCACTGTCATAAAAGAATATATATGCTAAAAAAATATTAAAAAATATGACTACTAATAATAAAAGCAAAATAAAAATTTTTTTCTTTTTCATAGGAACCTCCTAAATAAATTTATATATTATTAGATATTACAAATTGATAAAATGTTGCAAAATTTTTATTTATTATATCAAAGAATAAAAAAAAGACAATTTGAAGAGCTAAAGAAATAATGTATATTATAAATAAAGTAATTGCAAATGAAAATTGTAATTGAGAATATACAAAGCTAGTTATGAATTTGAATAAAAAAATATTTATATTATTTGATTGTTATGCATCCTTTTTATATAATTAATGTATCTAATATGTATAAAGCAAAATATGGAGGAGAAAATGGAAGAATTAGTGAAGCAAGCTAAAATGGGAAATGATGAAGCTTTCACACAATTAATTATACAAATGCAATGTGAAATGTTTAGAATTGCCCAAACACGATTAAAAAATATAGATGATGCTAATGATGCTATTCAACAGACAAATTTATATGCATATAAAAATTTACGACAATTGAAAGAAGATAAATATTTTAAAACATGGATAATAAAAATACTAATTAATGAATGTAATAAAGTTTATAAAAAAAATTATAAAATATTAAATATATTTGATAAATTAACAAAAGAACATAATTCTGAAGAAGACTTTAAGGTGACAGAAAACATTGAAGAAAAAATGGATTTGGAAGGGATACTTAGTACATTAAAGTATGAAGATGCAATTTGTATTGTATTATTTTATGGTAGTGGATATACGATACGTAAGATATCTGAAATCTTAAAATGTAATGAAAATACAGTTAAAAGTAGAATTAATAGGGTAAAAGGTAAAATAAGAAAAAATTATAGTAAGGGAGGGATGGAAAATGAAATATCAAGATAATGACTTTGATGAAATTGATGAAATGCTATTTAAGTATTTTAAAGAAAACAAAGAAGTGCCGCAAAAGACACAAAATATTATAAAAAATATGAATTACAATGGTAAAAGAAATAATTTCGGAATCCGTAAAATTGCTATAACAATATTGGCTATTACTACTTTAACTACAGGAGGAGTGTTTGCACAAAATATTGTATCATTTTTTAAAAATATATTTTCATTAAGTAGTATAAATATAAATAATGACAGCGTAGTAGATGCAATAGAAAAAGAAAATTATATTCAGAATGTTAATATGAATTATGTCACAATTAATAAAGACTACAAGATAAAGGTAGATTATGTGATGGTAGATGATATAAATTTATATATAGTATTTTCATTATGTTCAGCTAAAAGCATGGATGAAAATTATAGAATGGCAGTAAATTATTTAGATATAAAAGATGAAAATCAAAATGTTATATATAGTTATACTGATGAGAATGAAGTAAAAACAGTAAAAGGAAGCAAGAAAATAAATTGTACAGATAATAAAGAGAAAAAAGAACTAGTATTTATTTATTCAAAAGAACATCCTAAAATGAAACAATTAAATGTAAGCTTTAATCGTATAATATTGTATGATGAGAAAAATCCTGAGAAAAATGTAATAAGAATAGATTGTGATTGTGATTTTAAAATTGATATAGCAGAGAAATTTGTTAATAGAGAGAACATCGAATTTTATAATTTTGAAAATACGGATGATATTGAGATAAAAAAATGTATAGTAAATGATACGGGGATGTATATTATATTAAATGCTAAAGAATATATTAATAGTAAACAAATATATATTGGAGAAAAATCTTATGAAGGAACAGAAATAATAATTGATAGCAATGATAAACAAGATGAATGCATTTTGCAATTTGATATTACTAAAAATAAAATAGATAAAAATAAGTCTATAAGACTTGAAATAAATGATAAAATTCTAAAAATAGAAGAATAAATAATAAATAATGAGACATCACTAATATGTGTTTTGTCTCATTTATATATTTTTTAAAAAAAATTAAAAATTAATGCATCTGTTTTCTTTAGTAGTTGTATCTTATATGTAGATATGGTAATCAAGATTAAAAAATAAAAGGGAGGTGAAAAAATAGTTAAATGCTATTATTAATACTACAAATTAGAAATTGTATATACGGAGGTGCTAAAAACATATAACTCAAAAATATTATACGAGGAGAAAATAGATATGAAAAGTAAAAAAATATTAATAGTTTTAACCATCTTAACCCTAATTATAATTCCAGTTAGTATAAAAGCAGTTTCTACAATAATTGAAAAAGTTAAAGTAGTGCCTGATGTACCAGAGCCAATACTTCAAAATGTGCCAGAAGAAGCCTATATAAGACCTTCAAATGACATTTTTGAAGAAGAAACGGTTTTCAGTCCAGAATTTGAAGAAAAACTAAGAAAATCAGAAGAAGAAAATGAAGCTAGAAATAAAAAAATTGAAGAAATAATACGAAAATTTAAAGCAAGTGAATATGATGCTTTAAAAGCTGAAATTGCACAAAATGAGTATTCAGGAGAAGATGGATATTATTCAGAAGACGATATAGAAATCAAAGGTGATAAATTAGTCTTAGATATTCTTGAAAATGAAGCATTAACAAAAGAAGAAGCAGATTTATTAAAAGATTTTATAGAGAGTCAAGCTACTAAGATAAAAAACATGCCAGAGTTTGTTATCAGAATTAAAAACGCATGTCAATAAAATTAATGGGACTACAAAAAAGTCCCTTTAATTTTATTTTATAATTTTTTACTCCGTTATTATAATTTATATTCCTCTCTAAATTATAAAAAATTTTATTTTGAATTTTATTGACATTATTTTTATCTTTCAGTATAATTTTTCTTAAAGAAAGTGGGATAAATTTATGAAAAAATTATTGAAAATTTTAATTGTATTAATAATTACTTTTATTGTTATAATATCTGGAATTTATTATTTTAAATCACATAGAAAATTTAAATTTACAATTACAGACATAGATAATGATAGCATAACAGGTGCTTACTTAATTCCCGATATACAAACTGTTGAATATTCTTCATTCAACTTTTATAATGAAAATGGTCAAAAACTCGAATTCTCCGACTTATCTGTAGGTAATATAGTATATTGTGGAAATTTAAAAGATTACTGTTTTGAAAGAGGAAAAATTAGTGAAATTGAAGATGATAGAATATCTCTTGATTCATTCTATTTGAATTATTATTCATTTAGGACTTCAAATTTAAACAAAACAGCTTTAAAAAAATTAGAAGTTGGAAACAGAATCGAAGTTACATGCTACGGAGACGAGCCAACTTACAGCATGCCTCACGGCATATTTTGGGTAGAATACTTAAACAATGTAACAAATTTAAGAATTATTAATAATAATGAAGCCGAAGCAGATGCTATAGATAATCAGGATAATCTTATGCTTATAAACGCAACTATTGAGGAAATACATGATGATTATTTAATGGTATCTTGTACGAATTCTCCTAAAATGATTAAGGTTATATATTCAAAGAATAATTTATCAAATTTTAAAGAAAAACAAAAGATAGCAATATTCTTTGCTTCAACAAATACATCAACATTGTCAGGTGTTAGAATAAAAATATTAGAATAAATTAAAAAGGGGTTGTAAAGCTCCTTTTTCCATTTATATTCATATCGTATTATTTTCTTTAATAAAGTTTTCTTCTATACTGTTTTCCATGAGTATCTCTGCTCTTGGCACATAAGTAATAGAAACAAAAATATAATGCCCTAATATTATAAGTAATACAAAAATGAATGACAATAATATTATTAAATATTTTCTTTTCATAATTGAACTCCTAATATAATTTTAACTATTTTTCAATATTTCTATTTTGTAAATAAAACCTGTATTCTCGTCATAATACATATAAAAACTATATGTTTTTTTATCTTCTTTTTCTATTATTTCTTTTAATTGTTCTACATCATAAGTCGACTTCATTTCATAGATTTTGTCCTTAAATTGCAAAGATACATCTGGAATAGTTACGTACTGATAGTCTGCATTAGACTTGTTAATATTACTGTTGTAGACTTCATCTATCAGAGTATTTACATCGTCTATATTATACTCTATGTCAAGTCTATCATATTTTTCAAAGTTCTTATTAAATTTTGCTGTTTCGAGGAACTTTGCATAACTTATTTCATCTTTGGCAATTAGATGTTTAATATGAAGTTTATAGCCTAAAATACTTATAATTATAACAATTAATATACTTACAATTATTAGAACAGTTTTTTTCATTTAATACTCCTTTTATGTCTCTTTTTAAAAATTATATATAATGCAAATATGTTTGTCAATATATATTTTTCTCTTTTAGTTTTTCTACATATTTCTTTATTTTCGCTGGATTTGTTGTTGCAAATAACACCTTCATTTTACTTGATTTTCTTAAAACCATTTCTACTCCATAACCATAATGGAGTGTGTATATCAATAGGTTTATACTTAGTTTCTTTAAATAGTTCATTCCATCTATTAACTACTATCAGTTGTACATCACTTTTATTTAATTCTTCATCGGTTATTAATCCCAATCTATGTGTTGCTTGGATTACATGTGTATCTGGTGCAACTGTTAATTGATTAATATTTTTATATTTTCTGTCTGTATATTGATATATCACATATAGCCAATAGTTGCATATTTTTGTTCCAGATAAATATGGAAATTTCTTTTTATTTTCTTTTTGTATAAAGTTTCTTATCTTATCAACATCATTATCTAATGAGTCAAACAATTTTCTAATATCTCCATCATATAATTCTACAAATGTTTTGCATAGAAATAACCATATTTCAGTTTGCTTTTGTTTTTGTAATGCTACTTTATATTTTACAAGTGCATATTGTACTTCTTCAAAAGTTTTGTTTATACATATTTTAGGATTAAATACAAAATTAGTTTCTTTATCATTATATGTATTTAATGCACTTTCCCATAATTTATATGAGTTTCTTTGATAGTTCAGTGCCATAGGTAATGTAAAATAAAGATAGTTTTCTACCGAAGATTTATCTAAATGTGGATTTGCATCTTCTGGCATAACTTCGCCACCAAGACTACCTTCCTTCCACATATTATATAACATATCTACTTTTTGTAATACTTCTTTTTTATTATACATATTGCACCTCAACAATTATTTTCTATGATTACTATCATAGCATACAAACTAATACTTATCAATAAAATCGAAACACATTTTCTTTGTTTTTTAAATATAATATTCAAATTATTTTAAAGTCTATGTAATATATTTTCTATTCGATTTTTTAAATTGTTTTAAAATAGATTTAAAAATTGATAAATTAAAATTATAATAAACAATATTTCAAAAAAAAATTATTTTTTGTCACATTTTCAAAAAAATAATCGTCTTAAATAATAGAGGAGGTAAAAAGTGGATGCTATATATAAAAAATATTGTAAATGTGTATATAACTTTTTGTATAAACTGACAAATGATATTGAACTATCTGAGGAATTAACTCAAGAAACATTTTATACTGCAATAAAAAAAATAAATACATTAAATAAAAAAGAAAGTATTCGTACATGGCTGTACCAAATTGCAAAAAATAAATGGAAAGATTATTTGAGAAAAAACAAAAAAGCTAATATTAATTTAGATGAGAATACCGTAGAAAATTTAGTTGCCAATTATGATATAGAAGAGGATATGATTGCTAAAGATAACATTATCGAATTTTATAAAAAGATACATATGTTAGATATTGATACTCGAGAAATTATTTATTTAAAAATTATAAGAAATTTTACTTTTAAAGAGATATCTCAAATATTAGGAAAGAATGAAGAGTGGGCTAGAACAAAATTTTACAGGGGAAAATTAAAGTTAAAGGAGAGTTTGCAAGATGAAAAATGAATGTGATGTAGTTAAAGATTTACTACCAAGTTATGCTGAAGATCTGCTAAGTGATAATACAAACCAATTTGTAAAAGAACATCTTGATTCATGCCAAGAGTGCAGAAAAGTATATGATGGTATGAAAAAAATAAATTATAATAAAGAAGATGACGAACAAATTGAAATAAACCATTTAAAAAAATATAGTAGGCATATGTTAGTTTTAAAAGTAGTATTGGTTATTTTGGTTTTTATAATAATTACTTTGCCATTATTTTTTGTAATTAGATTTAATTTAAATAAAAATATTACAAGTAAGGCTATAAACAATGTTAATGAATATAAGAATGTAAACAATTATTTATTGCAAATAACTGAACATAATATTGATTTTGAAAGAAACACAGAATCGTTCCATAACTCAAAGTATTTTTATAAGGATAATCAATATAAAAAGGAAATGCACTCTGAAACTCCAGGTGTTAATATACAAAATGCAGATAGTTTTGAATATGGAAATATTAATTCTAAGGAAAAGGTCGAAATCATAGAAACTCAAAAGGTATGCTATAATGTAAAAGCAAATTATATTTTACAAAAAAAAGATGGATTTTTGGATTTTATGATGATAGCATTACAACCTTTTAGTGAAGATTATGGAACATTGCCTAATATATGGTTTCAAGCAGGATATAACCTTAGAACAGATAAATATAATGGAAGAAAGTGCTATGTTTTGAGACTTGGTGATAAATCATCATATGGAGAAATATGGATTGATAAAGAACAAAACACATTAGTAAGAACTGTTGACGAAATTTATAAGAGGTCATATAACGAAAAAGTATATTCTATAAAGTCTGATGTTGTAACAAATGAAGATGTGACTTTGCCAGATCTTACAGGTTATACTATAAAAGATAGCGAAGACAATGTACCAAGTGAATATATAGGAATTTATGAAAAGTTAGGAATATAATGTGTAAAAGGAGAAGCAATAATTTATAAATATAGTTTAAGTATTAATAGTAGGTAATAACTTAAATTATGATTCAAAAATATTAAATAATAATATTTAAAGAATAAATCCGAAAATTTTCTTTTTGCAATGTTAGAGCCTTATAATTCTTTACATTTCGGGCTATCTATATTATAATTCAAATATACAATATTTGTACTTTATGTTGCGTTTATAATATTCAATATGTTATGAAAGGATGGTTTATATCAGAAACTATAACTAGAAAATCAACCGGAGATATTACGCTCCACCAGTACGAGGTAAACAATATGAAAATTTACACATTAAGTTCTTTAATAGACAATCACCAACTTTTTTGTAAATTTGCACAAGATGCGTATTCTGCAACAGATTGTCTTTGCCAAGATTATCCAAAGTATTTTGAGTGGTATTGGTCCAAAGATCTCCCAAGAGTTTTTAATGGTACTGGCGAAATTGTTGTTTGTACAATTGATGATAACATTGCTGGTATAGCTTCTCTGAAAAAAATTAACACAGAAAAGAAAATTTGTACTTTTTTTGTTGTTAAAGAATACCGAGGTCAGCATGTTGCCACCAAGATGTTGGAATATATTTTTGAATATCTTGGCACTAGCAAACCGCTTATCGCAATTACAGGTTACAAAGTCTTGTCTTTTGTTCCAATTATAAAAAAATATAATTGGAAATTGACGCAAATTACGAGCAAGGGTTATTACAACAATGCCTCTTGTGAGTTTGTGTACAATGGCAGGCTTCCGGAATGATTCATCCAAAAAAACACACATAGAAATTCAAGTGAATTCCAAGTGTGTTTTTTTCTATTTCTTAATCATCTCTCGAGTTTGTTACAATCTCATCTTTTTTCGTATTTCTTTTTACTGTTTGGTCTGGTATTACTTTCGTACCATCTGCTAAAATTATTTCTGGTCTTACTATTATGAAGCCTGGTGTAGAAATTTCGCATACATTTCCTTTTGAATCAGCAGTTATTTTTCTGCCTTTATAATTTACTTCGTGACCAGTTGTTTGAAGTACCACTCTTCTCCCCAACTTTGCTCTATCACCAATAGTAATATTTCCAGCTAGTGTAGTATGATCTCCCACACTAACATCATTTCCTATTTTTACTGTTCCAATACAGTCAACGAAAATATCATCGCCCATAACCAGATTGCTACCTTGTAACGGAAATAAAGCATCCAATATTTCTTTTCTACGTCTTATAGATACGCCTTGACTATTGTACTCAGAACATAATTTATGTGATAATTCATAAATTTTAGATATAGTTGGCTCTAATGTATTATACTTTTCATATGTCAAAGCTCTAATATATTGTGTAAAATCACCTTTTACCCCAAGTTTTTTCATATGCTCTAGTATATGTTCTACTTCTGCATTGCTTCTTATTCCTTCGGCTCCCGGTTTTTTTACTTTTGTTTCATAATCTTCAGTTATAAACTTATATTCTCTACAAGGATTTCCAAAAGAAATCATTGATGGTTTTAATTGTGAATTTGATGTAATATGACTTCCCATTCCAATAACGCTTTTTTCTCCAACCTCTGTATAATTGTCAAAATTAACATTAGCACCAATCCAAGTATCTCTTCCTACATTTATTCTGCTTAATTGTGTTTGTTCATCTTGTGTGCAAATATTGTTATCTCCAAATTCAACGTTAGAAGCAACAAAAACATATTCATCCAAATGTGTAAGTGCTGATGCATTAAAATGCACTCTTGCATTTATGTAATTGAAACCTTCCAAATCTACTGTTCCAATAATGGCAAACAATCCATCTCCACAGCCATAAATTGCACCATGCCCAGGGAACAAATTGTCTAAAATTTCACTTTTTTCTTTATTATATTTTTCTATCTCTTCTGCTGATTTTGCTCTACTTATCAGTTCTGATAATTGCGTAAATCTCATGCAGTATTCTTTTGATAATTGTAATAGCCTACGATATTCTTCATCTCGTACATCAAATTTTTCACCATTATACATTCTCTCTATTTGTTCAAAATCTCCATTAAAGCCTAATTTTCTTAAGTGTTCTATTTTTTGTTTTGTATTTAACATAGTCTATCCTCCACTTTTTCTATTTTATCATAAAAAAGCGATTACTTCAATCTTTAAACTTTTTGATTTATGATATATAATACCAACAAAATACGCTCTAGATTCGTCTAAATATTAGAAAGGTTTAAAAGGTGAAATATATGAAAAAAAATATTTTTAAAATAATTATTGCTCTTGTAATTGTACTGTTAGTTTGCATTGTCGCTATGTATTTAATTGATTGTAACAGAATGAAAAACGGTGATGAGGTTTTATTTAGTACTTGGGGTAAAAAGTACGCACCACCAGTGAAAAAATACAATGATATTATTGAAGATACCGTTGATAACACTGAATATTCATTTTGTGGAACGATTACTCAAGTAGAGGAAAATTTATTCTTTGTTGAGCCTGATGAAGGCGAAAAAATTAGACAATCTTCAAATTTAATAATGGTTGGAAAATTAAAACTTGATACTAATGTAAAATATGAAGTAGGTGAAAGAATAAGAATATTTTATGATGGAACAGTAATGGAAACATATCCAGCACAAATTAAGGCTATAAAATATGAGAGTATATTATAAAATAAAAAACTATTTGGAACTTTAATTATTCTAAATAGTTTTCTCTATATCTCTTAAACTTTTCGTTTATTGTAAAATCTCCCATTCTGTGATATAAATTAGTTAATTATTTTATTGGAGATGTTTATGGAACGATATAATCATTTGAATACTTATTTTAAGCAAGTTTTTGGAGAGCGTACTTTGAAAATTTGTATTGATGGAAATTTTACATGCCCTAACAGAGATGGCAAGTGTGGCACACGGTGGCTGTATTTTTTGCAGTAATAAAGGCAGTGGTGAACTTATTAAATCTGCACCTGATATTTCTAGCCAAATTACACAATATTTTGAAAGTTATCGAGCTAAGCGTGCAAATAAATTTATTGCATATTTTCAAAATTTCACTAATACCTACGACACAATTCAGAATTTAAAAGAGAAATATGATTCTGCTTTGATTGATGACAGGATTGTTGGCTTAGATATTGCAACTAGACCGGATTGTATAGATAAAAATGTTGCCAAATTAATAAGTACATATATGCCTAAATACAAAGTTTTTGTGGAACTTGGGCTTCAAACCTCTAATGACAGTATTGGTTCATTAATTAATAGGGGCTATAATTCGTCTAAATTTACCGAAGCCGTAAGCATTTTAAATAAATACAATATTCCAGTTATATGTCACATAATGGTAGGTTTGCCTACTGAAAACACGATGGTATCTGTTCAAGAAACTATTGATGGTAAAACATATGATTTTAGGGTTTTTAAAGACATAATAGAGACTATAAAATTTATAAATAAGCATAATGTTTCAGGAATAAAAATTCATTCTACTTATGTAGTAAAAAATACTAAACTTAATAATATGTATGAAAATGGAGAATACACTCCGATTGCTTATGATGAATACATGGAAAATTTAGTTTACATTATTACTCATATTAATCCTAAAGTTATTGTTCATAGAATTTCAGCTGATCCACCAAAGGATTTGTTTGTTGCACCTGAATGGGGCCTGCATAAAAAATGGGTAACAAATAATATAGATAAATTATTAGAAGAACAAAATTTAGTACAAGGAATGTTTTACTAAATTTTAAAAGATTCATCTATTACGAATTTTTTCAGTTTATGGAACTTTTTCGTAATAGATCTTCAATTTTAAGAAAACGAACTATTTGGAATATCTCTCCAAATAGTTCGTTTTGTACATTTTTTCTCCGTCCTCAAAATGCGCTTAACTTCTAAAGAATGCTTCATATCCCTTATATGCTTGGTATACATCGTATTTGCTGGTTACTTCGTATGGTGCGTGCATTGAAAGTACTGGTACTCCGCAGTCTAATACGTCTACACCTTTGTTTGCTAAGATGTATGCTATTGTTCCGCCACCGCCTAGGTCTACTCTTCCTAGTTCTGCTATTTGGTAACCTACGTTGTTTGATTCAAATATTCCACGTACGTATGCTACAAATTCTGCGTTTGCATCTGAGCCGTTTGCTTTTCCGGCAACTCCTGTGTATTTGCTTATTCCAACTCCTTTGTTTAAGAATGAAGCATTGTGCAGGTCTGCTACTGATGCATATATTGGGTCTAATCCTGCATCTACGTCTGCTGATAACATTCTAGAGTTGCAGAACATTTTGTCTAATAGGTTTGGTCTGTTTACTCCTAATTTATTTAGTACGTCTGACATGAATGTGCTAAATACATTTGATTCCATTCCTGTATTTCCCATGCTTCCTATTTCTTCTTTGTCAACAAATAGGCAAGCTGCTGTTTTTGTTGGGTTTTCTATATTTAATATAGCTGTTAAAGACGTGTAAACAGAAACTTTATCATCTTGACCATATCCGGCAATTAAGCTTTCGTCAAATCCTAAACTTCTGCATTTGAATGCTGGAACTAGCTCTAATTCTGCACTTAAGAAGTCTTTTTCTACTATTCCATATTTTCTGTTTAATATATTTAATATATTTAATTTTACTTTTTCAGATACTTTTTCATCATTGTATGGAATGCTTCCTATCAATAGGTTTAGGTTCTCTCCTTCTACCCCATCTTTTAATTTCTTTTGCATTTGCTCTTGAGCTAAATGTGGCAATAAATCTGTGATTGTAAATATTGGGTCTTCATCAGATTCTCCAATGTTTACTTCTATTTTTTCGCCATTTGTCTTAGCAATTACACCATGAATTGATAATGGTATTGTTGTCCATTGATATTTCTTTATTCCACCATAGTAGTGTGTTTTAAAATATACGAATCCTTTATCTTCGTAAATTGGATTTGGTTTTAAATCTAGTCTTGGCGAATCAGCATGAGATCCAATTATGTTTATTCCATTTTCTATGTTCTCTGTTCCAATTACAACTAGAAATAAGTTTTTATCTCTATTTACATAGTAAACCTTGTCTCCTGGCTTTAAACTCTCATATTCATCTATGCTTTTAAAACCTCTTTCTCTAGCCATTTGCGTTGCATTCTTTACTATTTCTCTTTCTGTTTTAGATTTACTTAAAAAGTTGATGTAACCATCACAATATTGGAAGATTTTTCTTCCGTCTTCTTCAGATGTGCTCTCCCATCCGTTCTTTTTACAATCAAAAAGTCTTTCTTTTAATTCCTCTCCTTGAGTTTTTTCTGACATATATTTATCACATTCCTTTCTTATAAGTACAAGTCAGCTTGGAAAAGAATTAAATTTTGGCAAGGAAAATGAATTTCAAAGGCAAGGGTGCATACGTGGTGTATGTAACCGCATTTGAGATTATATATTTGACGTAGCCAAAATTGTAATTATTTTTCAAGCTTTTACCTCCTTTTGCTTCCCATAGTATACCATTATACATATTTTTTTTCTAGTTATTATTTACAATTTTTTAATTATTATTTATAATTTTTTCTATATTTCCCACACTATATAATGGTATATTTATAAGCCATTCCTCTTTTCTATAATTTGACATTGACGTTCTAATATTCACCGGAGTATTATATTTTTGTATAAATGATTTCAGACTTTTAGCTTGTAAATTTTCACTTGCTTTTACTTCTATTGGAACATTATTTCTGCCTATCTGTGCAATAAAATCTAACTCCGCAATCCCTGTATCAGCTGACCAATAAAACACATCTAAGTCTGTACATTCTTTTATTTGGCATAGAACATACTGCTCAGTTAAACTTCCTTTAAATTCTTCAAATATTGCATTTCCTTCTAAAATTGTTTTATCATCAACGCCCGCTTTTGCAGCTAACAATCCTACATCTAATAAATATAGTTTAAAAGCATTAAAATCTTGATATGCAGATAATGGTATTTTACAATTATTTATTCTATTTATTTGGTAAACTAATCCACAATCAATTAGCCATGATAAAGCAATTTCATATTCTCTTGCTCTTGCTCCTTCCTTTACGAGACCATATATAAATTTTTTGTTCTCTTTTGCCAATTGTGTTGGTATATTATTCCATAATTGTCTAATTCTTGGTACTATATTACTTGGTGCATGTTTTGAAAAATCTTGCTCATATGCATCTAATAGTTCTTTTTGAATTTTTCTAACCTCTTTTAAATCCTTATTTGTCACGTATGCTTCAACAGCTTCTGGCATTCCTCCTATAAAATAATATAATTTTAAATACTCTTTTAATTTAGCACTAAAAACTTCTAACATATCAAAGTCATTTAATTTTAATATTTTTAAAAGATCTTTTTGCCCTAAAGCATCTAAAAATTCGAAGAAACTTAATGGCATTAAATCCATAAAATCTACTTTTCCCACTGGAAATGATGTTCCTTCATGTATTGCAACACCTAATAAAGAACCTGCTGAAACCACATGATATTCTCTTGCATTTTCACAAAAATATTTTAATGCTTTTAGTGCTCTTGGTGTTTCTTGAATTTCATCTAGTATAATCAAAGTATTTTCAGGTTCAATATTTACACCTGATTCAATTTTTAAACCTTGTATTATTTTTTCAATATTAAAATCCTCATTAAAAAGACTATTCATTCTTGTATTATCATCAAAATTTATATAAGCACATTTTTCATAATATTTTCTTCCAAATTCTTGCATCAGCCATGTTTTTCCTACCTGTCTAGCACCTCTTATAATTAAAGGTTTTCTATTGGTGGAGTTTTTCCACTTTTTTAAATCTTCCATCTTATATCTATCCATAATCTCACTCTCCTTATATAAGGATATCACACATGTTCACAAAAATCAAACAACTTTTAATAATTTTCTCACATTTTTGTAACGACTTTGCTGTATATTTTGCACATTTTTCTAACAACTTTACTAATTTAATATTTTTTTCGCATTTACTTCTATTAAATATTTATTTATGTTATAATCTTATTACTAATATTTTTTAGTAATTTGAATATTCTTTATAAAAGCATTTTATGCTTAATAATTTTACATGGAGACAATACAAATGAACAAACTAATTACTTCTAGCACAGATGAAAAAACAGACGAAATAGATGAAATTTTGCAAGATGCGGAAAATATTATTTTGGCTTCTAATGGAGATACAAAAAAACATATTCGAAATAAAGGTCTAATAATTTTTGCAATTGTAATCGCAATTTTAGCAATTTTACTACTTGCGTTTTCCACAGTTTTTGCACTTATAAACATTAATAGTAATAAGATTATGAATGGAGTATTTATTCAAGGAATTGATGTGTCTGGTTTGACTACGGATGAAGCTAAAGAAAAAGTTTCTAATATTGTTAATAAACATTTAGCTTGCAAAATTGTGGTTAAACGTGATGATTTTGAAGGCGTATTTATGCCAGAGCAACTTGGTGTAACTTTCGATGCAGATTCAGTCATAAATCAAGCTTATACTGTTGGTCGTGACGGTAATATTTTTGAAAATAATTATTCAATTTTAAATTGTTTATTAAATAATTATAATATTTCTACTAATATAAATTTTGATGATGAGTTTTTATCTTCTGTTATTAGTGAAATAAATAAATTGCTACCAGATAAGGTCGTAAACCCTGATTATTATATTGATGATGATAATAATTTGATTATTACTGCTGGTAAAGACGGTGTTATTGTTGATGAACAAAAATTCAAAAAAGAACTTTCTAAATTGCTTAATGATTTTGATAATGATGAACCAACACTAGTTGCACCAGTAAAAAACGCAGTAGCAAATAAAATTGATTTAGATGAAATTTATAAAAATATTTATAAAGCTCCAGTCGATGCTTCTTATACTGTTGACCCTTATGTTGTGTATCCTTCTTCTAATGGTGTTGATTTTAAGATTTCATTAGATGAAGCAAAAGAAATGCTAAAAACAGAACAAGACGAATATAGTATTCCATTAAAAACATTATACCCTAATGTTACAACAAATCAGATTGGAAATGAAGCCTTTCCAGATATGCTTTCAAGTTTTTCTACATCATACACAAGCAGTGGTTATAATAGGTCTACAAACATAGAGCTCGCAGCAAAAAAACTTGATGGATATGTGTTAATGCCTGGTGAAATTGCTTCTTATAATCAAATAGTTGGTCAGCGTACTAAAGTCGCAGGTTTTAAAGAAGGAGCTGCATATTCAAATGGAAAAGTAGTTCAAGAGGTTGGTGGTGGAATTTGCCAGGTTTCTTCAACACTATACAATGCAGTTTTATATGCTAATTTAGAAATAGTCGAAAGGTATAACCACGGTTTTGCTCCTTCATATGTAAAACCAGGCTTAGATGCCACAGTATCCTGGGGAGGGCCAGATTTTAAATTTAAAAATAATCGCGATTATCCTATAAGAATACGTACAAATACCTCTGGGAAGAAAGTAAGAATTTATATTTATGGATTAAAAACAGATAATGACTACAAAGTCGTATTAGATGCACAATATGTTTCGAGTGTTCCTTTTACTACTACTTATCAAAAGGATTCATCACTTGCAAGTGGTCAATCTAAAGTAATTCAAAATGGTTCAAATGGATGTAAAACAGTTACATACAAATATTTATATGATAAAAATGGAACCTTGGTATCTTCAGAATGTCTTTCAAGAGATACATATAATCCACATAATAAAATAATAGCAGTTGGTTATTAAACCTTCTGCTATTATTCTTTATTAAGAGAACATTTTCTCAGTATTTTAATTTTGTGGCAATTCTATCTTTATGCCACCATAGTCTTTATATGCCCCAACATTTGTATAATGTGAATATGCACTATAATTAAGAATTATTCTATCAAATGCTACATATTTCATTATTTTATTTGAACTATATCTGCTATAATATTTTATAGTAACTGTCTGTGTGTAACCAGCTTGTATCTTTTTATCATTTTCTGAAAGTTCATGTGTATAAGCTTGATATTGTGTTCCATTTTTATCTTCTATATACATTGTGCTATCTATGCTTGGGTCATTTATTAATATTGGCGTATCTCCATTGTTCGTAATTTCAAATGTAAATGATTGATAATCAAAATATACATTTGTTTCTACTACCTTTATTTTTACATTATTCGATTCTTGTGTTTTATTTATTTGTTGCTTTCCTATATAACTATTTATGTTTAATTTTGTCTGGCCATTCTCATTTACAATTGTAATATAATCTTGTGTTATATTAGATTCATCAAAATTTCCCGTTGCTAAAGCATTTTCTGCAAATCTTACTTTATAAATATTTCCAACCCAATTTTCTACTGTAATTTCTCTTTGAGGACCTCCAAATACTGGATTATAGTAAACTGTTTTAAAATCATCTTTTGTTGGATACATTTGCTCTTTACAATCACTTGATAATAAATCATAAGCTGCATCTATATCTCCATTATTACAATATGTTGCAAAATTATCTATTATAGTTATAGTTTTTTTCTGGTCGCTTGTTATTTGTTCTCCAGTTATTGGAGATGTATCCGATTTTATTGAAACTGTATTCATTTTTGTTGTATTTGTTACTGTCTCATTTTTAGGTTGTTCTTTTTGTTTTAAACTTGAGTTTATTACATTTATCATTACAAAGATTAATATTGCAACGCCTATTACTATCCAAATAGTTCTCCTGTGCAAGTTATACCAATGCATAAAACCTTCCATTATTTTTCCTCCTGTATTTTTAATATTTACGCCAGCATTTTTCTTGCATGCTGGCGTGTTTTAGTAATTTGTATTTTACTTTAATTAGTTTACATTGAAAGACATTACAAAATCTGTACCATCTTTTAATTGCATTATTACCCTCTTATTGCTCTTATTTACACCATCTGATACTGTAATATCAAATATGTATAAACTTCCTTGTTGTTGGCAATCTCCATATGTCAATTGTTTTCCCTTAAAATTTTGGATTGAATAATTTGCAAAATCTTGTACTGCCTTGAAGTTAGTTTGTTTAAAAGTAGTATCTAATTTATTATACACATACTCATAATCCTCGTTATTTATTGCATCAAATATTTTTTGAATATTTAATCCAACTTTAACCTTATCGTTGGCCGAATTATATTTTTCTAAAAATTCTGGTAAATCTATCGTATAAGTATCTAAAACTACTGAATATTTTCCAATTTCTTCTTCCATAAATATGTAGTATTTGCCTTTTTCATCAACGCAAACATATTCTTTGCCATTTTTATTTTCTACCACTTGATATTTATCTATGCTTGCAACTTCTAAATTATTTTTATTATTTTTCACATAACTTTCAAAGTTAGAATATTGGCCAAACTTTTTCTCTGCATATTCAGAATCCAATTTCTGATATGCTGTTCTTGTATCATTCAGCATTTTTGTTCTATATTCTGAAAAATACTGTATAACTACTTCTTTTTCTGTTCCCTCAATATTAACATCATTATTATAATCATTTGCTTGAATTTTAGATTTACTTATATTTATATTTTTTGCACTCATATGTTTTTCATAATTATTATTTATAATGTAATCATTCAAAAACATTGAATATGTATTATTTGTATTATCTAATTTAACAAGTAAATTTAATTCGTTATTGTTTAACCTTCCTTCCACCAATACAAGCGAAATATCACTTGCAAGATTGCATTGGTACATATTATCTATATTTAAATTATAAATCACTTGTTTTGTATATGTACCATCTTGCTTATATTCATCTTGCATTTTTATTAAAGAGTTATCATTTACATTTTTTAAATAACTTTCATCCAAAATTCCTTTTAATGCTTCCACTCCATCATCTCGCATTGCTTCTGCAATTTGCGCTGATGTCATTTGTAACTTTGATGCATCAACATATTCATCTCCATTTATTTGTTTCATATAGGTAATATAATTTTCCACAATTTCTTTTACAGTAAAATACGTTTTATAGTCTTTTACCTTTCCAAAAGATTCATCTTGGTTGCTTGCATCTGTTGATGTTTGTGTATTATTCTGATGAACTTCCTGCTTTTTATTAGTATTTATTAACAATATAGTCACTACTACAATCATTATTAATAAAATTGCTAGCATTATTAATATCCTTTTAGATTTTTCCATTGGTTCCTCCTATCACCTAATTTCCATTTGCACCATTATATTGATTGTACCATTGTAAAGCATACTCATATCTCTGTGTTGTATTATATTTTGTTTTATTAAAGTTTGTACCTAAGAAGAATACTTCATAGTATCTGCCCCAGTACCAAGTTGCATATTCAATATCTTTTTCCGATATAGCACCCATTATTTTGTTTTTTACACTTGGGTAGCTCGATTCAAGTTCACTCCACATGTACTCAAGCTGAGTATCAACATCCGTCCAGTCTACTTGTTTACTCTTTGCCCAATTTTTTAGTCCTGTTAACCTGCTATCTTTCCACTGACATAGACCCGCACAACCACTTGAGTTAACTGCAGTTGGATCAAAATTGCTTTCTTCTTGTATATTTCCTAACACAGCGGCTGCCCCTGCTGCAGGTACTCCTTTTGATAGTAAGAAGTTAAATACCTTACCTGGAACACCTTCTATGCTAGTGTATCCTTCATAAATCTTTTTGAAGTTTTCTGGCTTATACAAATCAAAATTGTAACCTACTACACCATAATCATACTCTGTTGCTTTATATAATAGATATTTTGTAATATCTACCATATTGGCCGTACTACTATTTTGCGATAATAACTGGAATAACCAATCCGTTGCACTATGTATGTTAGATGCATTTTGTGCATGATCTTTACTTGTATATATTTTTACAAAATTGTTTTCGTCTCCTGTTTTCTCTACTTTTTCTCTTACTTTGGCTGGTGATGATACATATAAATATTTTTCAATTTTCTCATACACCATCATGCTTTTGCCTTCTTTTGCCTTATAATACTCACTCGTTACGCCACTAAGCGTTGCACTAGCACCAGTGTGTGCACCGCTATACTGTGCTTCAACAGATGCTCTAAAGTTTTCTCCTAAACCTGCAGAATCTTTGTTGTCTGTTGCATATGGTGAATCTGGATATGGTTCATCTAATTGCGGTACAGAATATCGTTTTTCCTCTGGTTTTGGAACCTGATACGTAAAATCCTGTGTGTATTCACATATCCATACATTGGCCTTTGTCAATTTAATTTCTAATGTGTTAGTTTTTGTTATAACTGTATGAACTACTTTACAAGGTTTTGAAGTTACAGATTCAAAAGGACCTCCTGTTTCTGATGCTCCACCAGTTTCTCTCCATGTACGTGTATATGGCATTCCATCTATTATCTCTGTTTCCGAATAATCATCCCAGTAAGTTACATTAACATTTACATTACTTGTTACAGTTTTATACAATTTTGTGTATGTCAGTGTAGACACTGTTGTATGTACCACTAAATTATCGTGTACAGTTATTTCTATTTCACTTCCATATACTAAATCTGCAAGATCCGATACAAAAGCTTCTTCTTGCCCTATTGTTAAAAATGCCCATAAATACTCGAATGGCATCGTATAACCACTTACAAATTCTTCATAATTAATTCTTGTAGTAGTCATGTTATATGTATGAATCTCATAGTTTGGTTCATCCTCGTCGTCTGATACCTGTTTATCTAAAGTTTCTGTCCAAGTTGCAACTTTTGCATAATATTTACTTGTAGTTGATGTTCCATCTGGATTAGAACCAAATCCACTTGTTCCATTACCCATTCCATTATCATATTTAAATGTTAATGGGTCTACCTTTACACCATTGTATTCAATTTGGAAGTGGCAATGTGGTCCAGTTGATTTTCCTGTACTTCCAGATAAAGCAATTACCTGGCCTTTTGTTACTTTGTCTCCTTTTTTTACAAGAAGAGAGCTGTTATGCATATATTTTGTAATATATCCATTTCCATGGTCTATTGCAACATAATTTCCTGCTGTTTCACTATATCTTGCTATAATTACTGTTCCAGCCTCTGTTGCATATACATTTGAGCCAGTTGGAACAGATATATCTATTGCTCCATGATTTTCTGTAACGGATGTATTTGTTGGATCATTTCTCATACCAAAATATGATGTGATATTTGTGCCGTCTGTTGGCCATTTCATAACTTCTCCACTTATAGTAGAGCCTCCTAAGCTACTACCTGTTGTTGCACCAACAGTTGTACCTGAAGTCGTACCTCCTATGGTTGTTCCATTTCCAGTTATTGTTTGGCTTCCAAAATTAGGATTATCAAAATAACTTCCACCATTTACAACCTTAGTAATATTTTGGTTCCATTCCGGATGAAATCCAGAGTTACCAGGGTTTACATGCATTGAATTAGCACATCCTCCTTTTGATGAACTGTACCATGAATTTTTATCAACAACAAACTCAATTATACAAGTACCATTCAAATGTCCCCACTCATTACAACCTGTATCAGATTGATTCTTTATATCTCCAATTATACATTGTATTACACTACCATCTTCTTGATAAAAATCAACATAGTCACCTACTTGACCGTATGTTGATGTACATGCAATTACATATCTACCATTTATTCTTCCAAATCCTTCTTCATCAAAATTCATACCCGCCTGTTGCATTAATTGATATTGTTTAGATGAAGTATCTGTAATACATTGCCAGCCCATATACGTATGCACTGAGCCTAAACCATCTGGTACTTCTACACTTGTACCTGCTGTAATTGTTTCTCCACTACCAAAGTTAGAAGCAGCATATCCTTTCTCTATGGTAAAATGGCTTAAAGCTTGTTGCTTGGCTTCTTCTGAACCTGATGCATTATATTCATCTATGTAACTTTGAAAAGTTTCTGGTTCCATATACACCAATGTAGTTTTATTTCCTTCTACATCGGCTCTTTTTAGCTTTATAATTCCTTGTACATCTTTGGATTCTGTATCTTCATTTATACTATCCCAGTCTATTGGTGCATCCGGATTTTCTCTTGTGTCTAACAAATTAGATACCATTTCCGCATTTAAAAGTTTCTTTAATGATGATGCATTCTTAAGATATTCATTAACATTGCTTTTATTTTCAATAAGCTTATCCCATACTTCTTGAGCACTCATTGTTGTTGATGCAATACCATCTTCGTCTATACTATAGCTTGAACTATATTGATCGCTTGCATATGGTACATTACCCCAACTACCATCTTTAAGTATAGCTGTATCTAAAGTAACTACATACATAACAGAACAAATTAAAGCAACAATTATACATACAATAAGCATCATTATAATAATAGGCTTTAATGCAGTAATAATTGCTTTTTTTACTACTTTTTTCACTCTTTCTATTTGTTTGTTTGATTGGTCTCCCATTTAATATCTCCTATAAATTATTTATTTTCACTATTATGTTAATAATAACACATTTCACACCTATTTTTCAACAAAATTTGCTTATGTTTTATAAATATTTTCTTCCTTTTCGAATCCCAACAAAATACTTTTAAATAACAAAAATAGCAGTTATCTAAGCACTGCTACTTTATGGTGCGACTGGAGGGATTCGAACCCCCGACCCCTTGGTTCGTAGCCAAGTACTCTATCCAGCTAAGCTACAATCGCATTTTTTATTTACGTAAATTATTATACTTTCTTTTTTTATATTTTTCAAGACTTTTTTTCATTTTATATTGATAATTTTGTGTCAATATGGAATAATTGAATAAAATTAAATATTAGGGGGTTCTCATGAGTAAAAAGTTTAAAATATTCTTTATGTTTTTATTCGTTTTTACTTTTTTATCTTTGTACAACAGTGTAAAAGCCAATACAATTAACAAAATTTCCATGGATATTTTTGTTGATGATAATGGAAATGCACAAGTTACTGAAGTATGGAATTGTAAAACGAATCAGGGTACAGAAGTCTATCACCCTTATTACAATCTTGGAAGTTCTAAAATTTCTAATTTATCTGTATCTGAAAATGGGCAGAGCTACACTACTTTGTCTTATTGGAATACTTCTGGTACTTTAGATAGCAAGGCATACAAGTGTGGTATTAATACTATTTCTAACGGTGTAGAACTTTGTTGGGGAATTAGCACATATGGTTCTCATACATATACTGTAAATTACTCTATTTCCAATTTTGTATCTGAACTTAACGATTCTCAGATGATTTATTGGACTCTAATTCCATATAATTTTTCAAACAGCATTGGTAATGCATACATTAAAATTCATGCAAATAATCCTATTGCTAATTCTGTTGGTGTTTGGGGCTATGGTAATTATGGTGGCACAGCTTATGTGTATGATGGGTATATTGAAATGCAATCAGATGGTTCTTTAAGTACTAATGAATATATGACAATTTTAGTTCAGTTTCCATCTGGAACTTTTAATTGCAAAAATAAAATCAATAAAAATTTTGATTATTATTTAGATATGGCAAATGAAGGATCTACACAATATTCTGATAGTTCTACAAATTCTGCTTTTGCCATAGTTGTAAGTATTGGTTCTATTTTATTTTCACTATTTTTTACACTTTTGCCAATTTTAATTGTTATTTTTGCTATTGCTTTTTCAAGTATTAGTTCAAATCTTGCAGGAGCAAAATTGCCAAAAGAGATTCCTTATTTTAGGGATATTCCCTGTGATAATGATTTATATAAGGCTTATTATATTGGCTACAAATATAATATTATAAAAAATAAAACCGATATTCTTGGTGCAATTATCTTAAAATGGTTAAAAGAAGGTAAAATTCGAATTGAAGTTTCCAAAATCGGAACAATTTTTAAGAGATCTGGTACAGTTGTCGTTTTAAATGAAGTAGATTTAAATGAATTTGAAGATATAACTGAAAGAAAATTATTTAATATGCTCTTGGATGCAAGTGAGGATGGTCTTTTAGAAAATAACGAATTTGAAAAATGGTGTAAAAAGCACTATAGCAAAATTTTATCTTGGTTTGATAGAATTATCGGTGATGAAGAAGATAGACTAACTGCAGAAGGACTTATAACTGTTAAAGAAGAAAAAGTATTTAAATTTTTTAAATGTAAACGACATTGTACAACTGATGAACTTCATCGACAGGCAATTGAACTTGCAGGCTTAAAACGTTTCTTGCTTGATTATACACTAATAGTCGAAAGAACAGCAATTGAAGTTAATTTGTTTGAAGATTATTTAATATATGCTCAAATGATGGGTATCGCTAAAAAAGTTGCTAAACAATTTAAAGAACTATATCCTGATATCATAGAACAATCTGCATTCTATTCATATGATAATATTATCTTTATTAATGCCTGTGCAAGCCACGGAATTTCTGAAGCAAATAGTGCAAAATCAAGAGCCGAAAGTTACAGTTCTGGTGGTGGAGGATTCTCTTCTGGAGGAGGAGGAGGAGGTTCCTTCGGAGGTGGAGGTGGCGGTGGCGGAGGCTTTCGTTAAAGTCATAGCCCCTTCAGTATAAACTTTAGTTTCTTTAAGTGACAATAAAAAAATTTAGCTTAGTTTGATTTTAAAATTTAAACTAAGCTTTTTATATGGTATATCAACATGTCTAACTTAATTGTATAGATTAGATTCTTGTATTTTTTCATATAATTGACTAACTTACGAAAATTAATGAGCATCTTTTACAAATAGCATTTACAACTTAACATAATTGTGATATAATATTTAAGCATTTTTTTGAAATGGAGATGAATGGCACAATATGATTTAAGAATGCTAATGACACTCTTTTTTACAGAATTTTGGAGGATACAAACAATGATTTTTGTAAAAGACGCTGAAAAAACTGCAAAAGAAACTTCTGCTGAATTTTGGCAGAAAATTGATGGCAATACATTGCAAAATGACCTCACGAGCCTAATTGAGCTTAAGCAACACTACATTGAGGAACACAGCAATCCTCAAGATGCTATGGTTGCATTGCACAAGAATGAACTCGAAAAACTCGAGGTACTTTCTTCTGCAAAAGGTTTTTGTACCGTTGGAGGTAATTCCTGGAGCAGGCTCTCTAAGATACTCGACAGCTACGATGGCTGTCACATGATCAACGAATTTTTCGCACAATTTGTTGATTTTCCCACTGGTGGTATTAACAACCTGATCTTTTTTGTAGACCCTGAGGCTGCTAAAATTAACATTCAAAGCTATGATGGTAACACTTTTGTAGTGTTGCCTTGCGCTGAATAAGGCCGAAAATGGTACGGAGAAAGTATATTCTCTGTACCATTTTTTTGTAAATATAAAATTTCGATGTTATTAGTTGAAATCCAATAAATTTACAAATACATAAAATACTTTATCTGTAGGATTATATACAGACAAAATTTCAACAATACTTGAAGCAATAAGTGTTGATGGAAAACAAGATCCAACAAATGACTTGATGAAAGCTAAAAATGGAATAAAAGTGGAGACCTTAAATATATTCATTGGGTATATAATGATGGACATGAAGAAGAAATAATTTTTAAATAATTTAACTTGAATGCAGTAACACAAATATATAGAAATTTTGAAAAAGTTAGAAAAATAAAAAAGACTAAAAATAGAAAAAAATTAAAGAGCTTATAAAAAGCTCCTTTTTATGGTCGAGGTGACAGGGATCGAATCAGAAAAAGCACTTATTGCAGCTTTTTATAAAGTTGTATAAAGTGCTTTATTTTCAGTACATATAACGGATATATTTATTATATTTTTGTATAATTTTTTATAAGTTAGTACAACTTCCGTCACTTTTTCGTCACTAGCTGTTGTCTTAAAAATCAAACGTTTTTATAGGTATTTTTACGAGTAATCAAATAATATAAAAAGTTATTTTTTGCATAATTTTTAAAATATTCGAAAAAATAATATAATATTTAGTAAATATATTTACAATCATTCGTAAAAATGATAATATTAACGAGTAATTGTAAAGGAGGAGGTCTATATATGAGTGAGAATATTTTAAAGCAATTTTTAAATGAAAATTATGGTTATATAAGAACAAGAGATTTTGAAAAATTAGGTATTTCTAGACCTTCTATTCAAAACTATATTGATAAAAAAATAATTAGAAAAGTATCTAGAGGATTATATATAGATAATAACTTAATAGAAGATGAATTTTTTATACTACAAAAAAAATTTTCTAATATAATATTTTCGTACAATACAGCATGTTACTTACTAAATTTAAGTGATAGAGCACCTTATAAAATTGATGTAACCACTTTAAATCATAATAATATAAGTGAAAATTTAGAAATTCACTATGTGGCAAAAGATAAATTTGACATAGGAATTATTGAAATAGAAAGTCCATATAGCAATCCAATTAAAATCTATAATGCTGAACGTTGTATTTGTGATATATTAAAAAATCCAGATTCAGTTGATTTTGAATTATATAATAAAATAATAAATAATTATTTTAAACAGAAAAATAAAGATTTAAGCATATTAGAAGAATATTCAAAAATATTTAAAGTACATGAAAAATTTGAGCATATAATGGAGGTTTTAATTTAATGATTGATTATAATGAACTATTTGAAAAATCAAAAAAATTAGCCAAAGAATCAGGTCTAACTCAACTTGAATTATATCAAAGATTTATGTTTGAAAGAATTTTAGAGAGAATTTCTTTATCTAAGTACAACGAAAATTTCGTATTAAAAGGCGGATTATTACTTTCTGCAATGTTAGGAATAAATAGTAGAAGTACTAGGGATATGGATATCTCTATAAAAGGTATTGATGTATCAAAGGAAAAAATGGTACAAGTTTTAAATGAAATATTGTCTTTAGATATTGGAGATGGTATAAGCTTTGAAATGGTCGACATTACTGATATTAGAGCAGATGATGAATATGGTGGTAATAAATATCATTTAGTTGGTAAGCTTGAAAATTTAAAAGTAGCTTTGGAAATTGATATTTCAACAGGTGATAAAATAACTCCGAAAGAATTGAATTTTGAATATATATCAATATTTGAAGATAAGAAAATATATATTGATACATATAACATTGAAACTATTTTAGCAGAAAAAATAGAAACTATCCTTCGTAGAGGAAAATATAATACAAGAATGAAAGACTATTATGATATATATTTCTTTTTAGCAAAATTGAAAGATGAAATTAATTTAGAAACATTCAAGCAAGCATTAGATAATACTTTAGCAAAAAGAGAGTCTCTTAGCTATTATAAAGATTATAGTCAAATATTAATGGATTTAACTGATGATGAAAGAATAAATAACTATTGGAGTACATATAAAAAGAAAACTAAATATGCACAGAATATAGAATTTAAAGAAATTATTAGTGTTTTAGACGAATTTTTAGATAATATATAGTAGTACTAATATATATAGAAATGAGGTTATATGAAAAGAATATTAGATATGTCAAATGCTGATGCTAAACTTTTTCTATTAAAAAATAAAAGTTATTTTTCTTTAGATTTGCCACCTTATTTTGACTTTAATAATTTATTATTAAGTATTGATAATAACTTAAATGGAAAAGATTTAAAAAATTTTTATAAAGATAATAAAACTATTCCACCTAAAAGCTGTGAGAATGTTAATTATAAATTTTTACATAATAAAGACGGAAAATTTGACTGGAGACCTTTTGAAATAATTCATCCAGCATTATATGTATATCTTGTAAATGTAATATGTGAAAAAGATAATTGGAAAAAGATAAATGAAAGATTTAAGTCATTTCAAAAAAATAAAAAGATTGTTTGCTGTAGTATTCCATATGAATCAAGTAATAAAAAAATGGATAAAAAAGATACAATATTAAATTGGTGGAATACATTTGAACAAAAAAGTATATCAATGAGTTTAAAATTTAATTGTATGGCAATAACAGATATTAATAATTGTTATGGTTCTATTTATACGCATTCTATTGCATGGGCTGTTGAAACAAAGAATATTGCAAAGAAAGACCATAGTGATACATTATTAGGAAATAAAATTGATAAAATAATTCAGGATATGTCATATGGTCAAACAAATGGAATACCTCAGGGAAGTGTTTTAACAGATTTTATAGCAGAAATAGTTTTAGGATATGCAGATGAGCAAATAAGTAGCGAAATTAATAAGAATAAAATAAAAGATTATTCAATCTTAAGATATAGAGATGATTATAGAATATTTGCTCAAAATGAATATGATTTAAATGTAATATTAAAAATTATAACTGAAGTATTATCAGAATTGAATTTTAAATTACATACTCAAAAAACTTCAATTACAGATGATATTATAACAAATTCTATAAAAAAAGATAAAGCTAATATTTTAGTTAATAATTATATTGTATTAAATAACATCCAGAAATCACTATTTAATATTAGAAATTTTTCACTAATTTATCCAAATAGTGGTAGCCTATTAAAGTTATTGACAGAAGTTTATGAACAGCAAATAAAACCATTAAAAAAGAAACCAAAAAATGTTGAACAAATTATTAGTATTTTAGTAGATATAATGTATAGAAATCCTAAAACTTATAATTTATGTGTTCTAATATTAAGTGTAATATTTAGTTTTTTAGGAAAAACGACTATTAATAGATATATAAACCTTATATCAAAAAAGTTTAAGAATTTACCCAATACGAATTATATAGATATTTGGTTGCAACGTTTAACAATAGCAAATGATATAGCCAGAAAATACTCATGTACATTATGCCAAAAAATATATTCAGAAGTAAAAATATGGAATTCTGATTGGTTGAATTTAAAAATAGATGAATCATTGATAATTAATAACGAAATAATCCAAAGCATATCTCCAATAATGCAAGAGGAAGAAGTAAATCCTTTTATATATCAATAATTAGATCAAAAATTGATGAAAAAATAGAATAATTGTTTAAATTAGAAAAAGCACTTTATATAACTTTATGAAAGGTTTTATAAAGCGCTTTATTTTCTATACATATAACAGATATATTTATTATATTTTTTACATTTTTCATCACTATCTGTTGTACTAATGCGCAAGCTTTTTTTAAGAGTTATTTTTATAAATAATAAAATAATAAAAAAATTATAAAACCCTTGATAATATCAAGGATTTTAATAGAATATATGTAGTAATTAATTATTACTTAGAATGTCTTAAAGTACATATGATTTTCATATGCAAATATTATAAATTTAGTATTATAAATTATTTTATTTTGGTAAAATCTGTCTAAAAATCACATATTTTTTTATTTAATTTCGTATTATAAAAATTATCTACTATACTGTAATTCAAAGTAGTCTTTTATTTTCCAAATGTGACTAACATCTTTATCCATCTGTTGTAGTTTATTTTTATCTAAACTACTAATTGATTGATTATAACTATTATATAAATCCTTTATTTCATTAATTGCATTTGACATATAATCAATTTCACTCGAAATATCTGAATAAAATGTTTTTGCCTTTTCAAATTCTAATTTACTGCCTTTTGTATTAATTTTTCTACCGTTCCAACTGTAGTTATAGTCTGTTGAATCCGCAAATGCATTAATTGAAGCAAAAGCAACGTTAAATAAATCTTCATATTTATAATTGTATGCTTGTTCTAATTTTATCGTCCAGCCTAGCCAATCGTTAGTACTTGTTGAATATGCTAAACTTATTGTCTGTTGAGCTTTTTCAAGTTCATCATCTTTGTACAATTCTAACATAGAAGACGATTTAATAATATCATTAGAATTAAATTTTAAACTTTCTATTTCGTTTTCACTCATTCCAAAGTTTTTAGTTATTAATGTAAAGCTTGTGTTATTTGTTAATTCCGATTCTGAAACCATAAAACCTAAAATAACTCTTTTATTTTTTCCTCCTAATATATTATCAGTCGAATCATCAAATATTTTATTATTAATCTTATAATAATTATCAAGAATTTCTTCTTTATCTGTCACATAAGAACGAACTTTGCTATATGTATTTGAATTTGAACTTACTAATTTATATGATAAGTCGGAATAATTATTTTGAGTATTATTTTTAAAATTAACACTCACAAAAATTAATTTACACCCCTTATAACTGTCGTTCAAATATTTATAGAATATATCGTCATCATTTGGCGTTGTAATTCCTACTTTTTCAACATTAACATTATAATTTATAACAGTAGGACTTACAGATTTTACAAAGTTCTGATATGCAATTATAAGTATAATTAAAGCTAATATTATAAATAATATTATTAGATTTTTCTTTGATTTAGTATTCTTAGTACTTTTATAACAATTTTCACAATAGCTATTATATTTTTTTGCTTCCTCTTCATTTATTTCTTTCTTACATTTTATACAATACATGAATGTTTTCCCCCCTTTATTAATTATTTAGAGCTAATTTTTAACATATAAACCTCCTTTTAAACAATTTAAATACTATAAAAATGAATAAATTTATATTCTATTTTTCTACAGTATATCATTATTTGCCCTCACTTGCAAGTGCTACCACCTGAAAGTGTGCTATTGTAAAATGATTACATAAAAAGGAGTGATTCTGTTGATTATTATAAATGTCGAAAAAATATTAAAGGAACAAGGTAAAACAAAATCATGGCTTTGTGATAAAATGGATATATCCTTTTATAATTTAAACAAAGCTATAAAGAGTGGAAAAAAGTCTATATCTTATAAATACTTAGAAGGGTTCTGTAAAGCTTTAAATTGCAGTTTTAATGAGCTTTTAACAATAATAGACGATGAAAATAATAATTAATTATTTTTTACTGTTTCATCGTCTATTTTTATATGTTTTTATATCCGAATCTTTCCATTCTTTCTTTTTCTATATTTGATAATTCTTTTATCCATCTTGCAAATTTTTTATAATCTTCATTACTTAGAAATTCATAATATTTTTTACTATCATCTTTTAGTATTACAATAGGTGGTAAATTATTCTTTAACAATTCATAATTTATAAGTAATCTACCAGTTCTACCATTTCCATCTTCAAAAGGATGTATTTTTTCAAATTCTATATGATATTTTGCAATCTTTTCAAAAATATCTCGAGTATCTTTATTGTAATCATCAATCCATCTACTCATTAAGTATGGTATATTTTCTGGTTCTGTTGGAATATATTCATTTCCAAAAATAAATACTTGCAAAGTTCTATATCCTGAAGTATCCTTAATGTCCATATTTATAGTTTTGTTTAATTCTTGAATAAGATTTTCATCAATACTTCCATTGCTGTGTAAATGTTTAAAAATTAATTTTAAGGCTTTTTTGTGGTTTATTACTTCATATATATACTTTGGCTCTGTTACTTCTATTTTAAAACTATTATCATTGTAAAGAATAGCATAAGTTTCAGCATAAGTAAGAGTATTCCCTTCAATGGCATTTGAATAATATGTACTTCTCGTAATAAAATCTTCATTATATTCCTTATTCTTTATTATAAAGTCTTCAATATTCATCTTCTTCTCCTTACAATTCTATTTTATATTATTAAATTTTTATAATCAATAATAACTTCAACAATTTATTATATTTTTACTGCAATATTAAAAAATTCCTATAAGTATATTTTCATTTTTTGTTTAATGGCTCCCCCCTATTTATTATTTTCTGAAGTTTATGAAGTTCATTTTTATAATAAATAAAAATATATAAACAATATAACAGAAAAAATATATAATATACCAAAATGAAGTTCATAAACTTCATTTTGATTTTTTTATAGGGAGAATATATCGTCTTCCTCCTTCCGTTTTACGTATTTCTACAAGATTCGGATATTTTGTCTTTATTTTGTTTACGGCTTTTCCAATTGTAGTACAAGCTATTTTGCCTTCAAATATGGCATCACTAAGTTCTACAGTTGTCCATTTTTCTCTGACAGTACCTGTAAAATCCATTTTTAGAGTAATCTCTTCTTCACAAGGAATAAATTCAGAATAAGAATTATTTCTTTCATTCAATCTTTTATTTTCTTCAGATGTTAATCTAAAATTTTGAGGAGTATCTTTTATTTCATTATAGGCTTGAACCCATAATTGTAAAATAAAATCTTTGCCCAATTTTTCTAATCTTTCATTATCAATTTTCTTTACTGGAATTGTCCAAAATCGTCTATTTCCTGTTTCATCAACAAGAAATTCATCTGGATTAACAGAGGCAAAGAAGCTAGTTCTTCTTGGTTTTTTTACGCTCTTTTGAGCATAAGGCATTCTAATCTCATCTATAGAACTGGTAGAAAAAGCTTTAAATGCAGATTGTTTTTTCCTTAAAGTATAGTCTAATTCTCCTAATTCGATAATCCAGCCTTTGGTATTTTCTATAATTGAATCTTTTGAATTTAAATCAATTATTGCTCCTTCTTTAAACCATTTTGGATTTAAAGCCATATTTCTAATAAATCTTGTTTTTCCAATACCTTGTGTCCCTTGAAAAACAAGAATACCTTCTATCCCAAATATTTCTTTATATCCATTAAATACTATCATAGATGTTTGATACATCCATTTTTTCAGCAGTGTTTGTGATAATAGATCCTCTGTAATTCCTACAATCTCAAATAATACAGGAAATCTATTTATATTATCCCATTTATTCTGAATTAACATATCTTGAATTGGATTATATTTATTTGCATCTGCAATCAATAATAATTCATTTTTTATATCACTTTCTTTGTATTTAATATTATTAGTAATACAAAGATCACTTAAAAAAGCTGGTAGTAATTCTGATGAAGAATCACCTGAATACATTTTGTCTAATCCAGAAACTTCTGTTTCTTTTGTTATTTCATTATAACGTACAGATATACTTAGGTTTTTCAAAATATTTTTCATTATATTAAGATTAAGATGCTGTCCACTATAAATTGAAAAGTCAGATACAGTCTTTAAGTTTTCTAGTATTTTTAATGTTTTTTCCTTTCCATATTTTGATAGAATATCTGAAATATCACTCTTTGGTAATAAATTTTCAACTTCTTTATTTAAGTCTAATATTTTAATTTTCTTTACTATATTTTTTAGATTTTTAAATATTGAATGAGCATATTTTCTTCCAGCATCGTCATTATCTGGAATTATATATACTTCTTTATTTTCAAAATATGGCTTATAAATTTCTGCTCGTTTGTTAAAACTAGCAGCTCCACCAACTGTTGTAGTTGCGACTAAGCCAATTGCGTTTAAATTGTCTGCGTCCTTTTCCCCTTCAACAAAATATACCACATCAGACTTTATTACATTAGGTAAATTATATGGTACATATCTGACACCCATCATTTTATATTCCCATTTCCCGTTGACATACCTAGCTTGCATAAAATTTTTAGGTATAAATCTCATAACTTTATATAAAGGTATTCCTTTTTCATCTCGGTAAAAATATTCTTTATCAACTTTTGGCTTCTGTTGCTTTTCATTGTTAAATAAATCTTCTTTTGTTAAATTTACTTTTTCTAAAATATCTTCATTGCTACAGCCTGCAAAACAATGCATCAATATTTTGCCTCCGTTATCAGTTATGGATAAAGAAGCTTCTTTATCATTATGATTTGGGCAAACCGCCATACACGTACTATCAGAAGTATATTTTTGTATATTAAAATTTTTTATAAAATCATTATATTTCATTATTAAATCCACCTATCTCTATATAATTATGTTTTGTTATTAGCCATTTATCTATAATTTCTTTTTTAAAAAAATATTTAGAATGTAATTTGAAAAATGGAATTTCATTTTCATAAACCATTTTTCTTAAAAGACTACTACTACAATGTAGATATTCGCTTAATTGTTTAATATTAAAAATTTCTTGTTTTTCCATTATTTTTCCCCCTTTGTTTAACTTTTTTTAGCCAAAAGTTTTGATTATGTTGTTGCACTTTATCCTTATTATTTTTTCTCCACTCTTTGTAATACTTTAGCTTTTCTTGATGTACTAACTCTTCAATGTTGTCGTTCATTTTCTCTCCTTTCTTTTATTATTTTTTATTTTCGCTTGCAAAAATATTACTTTTAGTATAAAATGTAACAAAGACTAAGTCAATATTTTTTATCAAACTTAACAAAATAGGAAAAATGGAGGGATTATTATGAAAAAAGTAACAAGTAAGAATGATGAATATTTAAATACCTTTGAAAAAAGATTAGTGGATGCTAGGACAAGATTAAACCTATCACAGCAAAACTTAGCTAAGAAGACTCATCTCTTTCGAGAACAAATAAATTATTTTGAAAAAGGAACTAGAAAACCAGATATAGATAAACTAATGTCAATAGCAGATACTCTTAATGTTTCAATAGATTATTTATTATGTAGAACTAATAGTAGAGATGTTTTTAATACTAGTATTTCAAGCGAAACAGGGCTAAGCGATAATGCTATAGGTAAATTAAAAGCATTTACAACAAAAGATAGTTATCAAAGAGATATTTTATATGGTGAACGATTTAATTATCAGGACTTTTCAATGCTTATAAATAAAATCATAGAACACGATAAATTCGAAAGCTTAATATATTTTTTAAGAGCATATATAAATTCACAAGAAATTTGCAGGTTAGAAGAAATAATTAAAAAAGAAAAATATGATTACAATGAAATTGAAGATTATACTAATGACTACGACATTTATAAAAAAGATATATATAAATTTAAAATTGTCGACATATTCACCAATATAATAAATGATATAACAAATAAATTGAAGGATCCTTTTGCAGAAAGATGGATACTAGATGAATCTGAAAACAAGATATTAAAAAAATGTAAAGATGGTTCAGAACAAATAGAAATGCTAAAAAATTACGGAGGTGTAAAAGATAATGGCAGTACAAGAACTAATAAAAAATAAAAAGTACAAAATAGACATACCAATTGGCTATAATGGGACAAAAAGAATAAGACATATAGAAACATTCTACGGAGGAAAAAAGGAAGCAGTATTAAGAGAAAATGAATTAAAAATACAGTTAAAGAATAATACCTATGTTAGAAAAAATCATTTAATAATGAAGGACTTAATAGATGAATGGTTGAAGTCAAAGGAAAATGATTTAGGTATAAAAACTTACAAAGAATATGAGAGAATTTGTAAAAATATTAATAAATATATTGGACACATAAAAGTAAAAGATATAAATGTAAAGATACTTGAAGATTTTTATAAAGACCTAAAAACTTCAAAAGGAAAAGGAAAAAATAAAACTGGATATTCTGAAAAAACAATTAAACATCATTATACCTTGGTTTCAGAAATTTTAAATTCCGCAATAAAGTGGGGATATTTATGTAATAATCCAAATAAAAATGTAACACCTATAAAAGTTCACAAAAAGGAAATTCAATGTTATTCACCAGAGGAAGTAAAAAAATTAATAGAAGTATTACAGAATGAACCTATACAATATCAGGCTGTCATAATGTTGGCACTTGATAGTGGCTGCAGAAGAGGTGAATTAACTGGACTAACTTGGGAAGATGTAGACTTTGAAAAATGCACTATTAACATAAATAAATCAACACAATATGTTTCAGGATATGGAACATTTGAAAAGAGTACAAAATCTGATTCAAGTAATAGAATTATCTATATTACACCAACTACGGTTCAAATTCTAAAAAAATATAGAGCTAAACAATATGAACAAAAATTGTTGTTAGGAAGTTCGTGGAAACAATCAAAAAGAGTTTTTACTACAGAATTTGGCGAAGATATGCACCCTAATAGACCATACAAAATTTTAAAGCATATAATCCAAAAATATAATTTAAAAGACATTTCTTTTCATCGGACTTAGACATACTAGTGTTTCTATGCTTATTAGTGGCGGAGTTCAAGCTCAAATAATAAGTAAAAGAGCAGGACATTCAAATGTGTCAATAACTCACAACGTGTATTCTCACTTTTTCGAAAATGAATTTAAAGAAGTTGCCGAAAAAATGGACAATTTTCTACACGTAAAATCAAATAGTTAGAATAAATTTATTATTCATGTCGCTATTAAAAATCATATATTTTTTAGATTCGTCCCTTTTTCGTCACTTTCTTCCGATAAAAATAAAAATAGCAATCTCCGAAAGACTTGCTATTACAACGTTTTACTTTATAATCATATGGTCGAGGTGACAGGGATCGAACCTGCGACCTCATGGTCCCAAACCACGCGCGCTACCAACTGCGCTACACCTCGAAATAAGTACCTTTTAAAAAGTACTTATTTAATATATCACAGAATTTAATTTTTTGCAATATTTTTTTGATATTTTTATTTAATTTTATAAACTTTTTACTGCTTCTTGTATCAGTTTATTTTATTCAAGCATTTTATGTAAAGTATTTTGTTCTTTTTATTGCTATTTGCTTATTTTCATGTTAAAATAAAGTTATGGTTTTTATATTATTTTCTCACAAGAGAAAATATCCTGCTACAATTAAAGGAGGTTATACCATGCGAAAAAAAGTGAAACAGGCAAAGTTCGTTAACAGGAATGTCCCTAAGGTATGGGCATGTTTAGACCCCAACGAGATGTTGGAGTTTGGCAAAACGTATCCTGTAGACGATGAATGGACTTTCGGACATTACAATATTGTTAAGCTTCACGGCTTTACCAAGTATTTTTTGGCCGATGCCTTCAAATTTTCTTCTGTTTAGCTTTTCCCAAAAACCGTGTACGGTTCCTGCCTTTCGGCAGGTTTTTATTTTTTTGCAAGAGTTACTGATATTTGATATTCCTTATTGCTTCTAACAAGTTTTATGTTTACTTTTTCTCCCACATTTTTTCCATATATATATGTTCTAAGTTCAGACATCTTTTCTAGCTCTATCCCGTCTATTTCTAGCAATATGTCTCCCCTCTTTACTCCTACTTTTTCTGCTGGTGAATTTTTTGTTACGTCTGCTATATATATTCCTTTATCTAATTTAATATTTTGGTCAAGTTCTTGATTTATATATGGTACAATGTTTTTATCATATGCAAATACCCCCAGTGATGGCGTTATACATTCGCCTGTACTCGTTAATTTTTCTATAATTGGTTTTATTATATTTATTGGTATTGAAAAACCAATCCCTTCTGCTGATGTAATTTTTACAGAGTTTATTCCTAAGACTTCCCCATTTATATTAATTAATGGGCCTCCACTATTTCCTGGATTTATTGTTGCATCTGTTTGTATTAAATCTTCCATGTATGATGTTTTATTATGTTCTTCTATTTTAATTGTTCTGTTTAATCCACTTATTATTCCAGATGTTACGGTTCTTTGAAATTCAAAACCTATTGGATTTCCTATTGCATAGACTTGTTCTGCAACTTTTATTTTATCTGAATCTCCTAAATCTAGATATTCCAAATTATTTACATTTATTTTTATTATGCTCAAGTCTAAATCTGTGTCTGACCATACCACACTTGCTTTATAATTTTTCCCATTTTCTAAAGTTACATAGCACGTACTATTTTTCTCTCCTGACACATGTTGATTTGTAACAATATATCCATCCTTTGAAACTATAAATCCTGTTCCCAATCCTAAATTACTTGCACCATCTTGTAAGAAAATTGTAGTCCCTTTATTGGCAATTTTAGAGATTCCTACAACAGCATTATTTACGTTTTCTATCAATGTAGAAATATCTTTTTCTTCTGCTTTATTCGATACAGACGTTGGCTCTGCAGTGTAATCACTTGCATAATTTTTTTCTGTTGTGAAGGATATGTACACGCAATATGCTAATGCCACAAATGAAATTATTAATATTATTATTGCAATAGTTTCTAAACTTTTAATTATTTTCTGCCCTCTATATTCTCTCAAACTAATTCCTCCAATATCCATTTTTTCTTATTATTACCATTGCGTTTCGTTTTATTCAAATCATCTTCATTTGATTTAATTTTGTTGTTTACACAATGTATTATTGCACACTTGTTATTTTGGGCTGTGTTTCATGCAATTTTGAAAATCACAATTTTTTATTACTAATAATGTCGATTTTTTTCTACGGAATTACAACTTTTTTATTGCAAAATCATCTCTACAATGGTAAAATGTGACCGTAGGTGATTTAAGTGAAAAAAAATAAAATATATAATGAAAAAACTGTTCATAGTTTTATAGAATTAGTATCTTATTGTGCTACAAACTACGGCGATAGAACAGCTTTTACTATAAAGGACTCTAATAAGAATTTACACGATATTTCGTTTATAGAATTTGAAAATAATATTAAGGAGCTGGGGTCTGCCCTGCTTGATTTAGGGTTAGAAAATAAAAAGATTGCATTAATCTCGCAAGATAGATATGAGTGGTGTTGCAGTTACTTTGCAATTTCTACATCTAATAATGTGGTAGTTCCTCTTGACCATCTGCTTCCAGAAGTTGAGCTTCAAAGACTTCTGATTGAAAGTAAGGTTGATGCTATTATTTTTGATAAAAAATATACTAAATGGGTTCAAGAAGTCTGCAAGCAAGAAGGCTCCGCACTAAAATATCTTATTTGCATGGATAGCATAAATGATGAAGATAATATTCTTTCCTATTCTAAGTTAGTAGAAAAGGGCAAGAAATTAATAGAAGATAAAATGTCAAAGTATGAAAATATTAGTATTGACGTAAATGCTATGTCTATTCTAATTTATACTTCTGGTACTACAAGCAATCCTAAGGCAGTAATGCTTTCGCAGGGCAATATTTGCTCTAATTTATCTGCCATGACAACATTGATTAAATACCACCCAGATGATAGTATTTTGGTATTTTTACCATTACACCATACATTGGCATGTCTTGCAAGTTTCTTATTCTGCTATTTTATTGGTTTTAGACTTTGCTTTGCGGATAGCATCAAAGATATTGGGAAAAATTTAGTGGAATATAAAATCAGTGGTTTAGTATGCGTACCAGCTGTTTTGGAGATTATGTATAAGCAAATTGTGAGAGGAATCAAAAAATCTGGAAAATATATCCCTTTCAAGATATTGTCTGCAATTTCTAACTTTCTTTTGTTTTTCCACATTGATTTACGTAGAAAGTTTTTCAAAGACATTTTAGACAATCTTGGCGGAAACATGAGAACTATTATTTATGGTTCTGCATCTTCCAATAAAAAGGTTATACATTTATTTAATACTATTGGCATTGTTATGATACAGGGCTACGGATTAACAGAAACTTCTCCTGTTATTGCATGTGAAAATGACATTTATCATAGCGAGAAGGGCTCTTCTGGTTTTCCTTTATATAATGAAGTAGTTAAAATAGATAACCCTGATGAGACTGGAACAGGTGAAATTTTGGTAAAAGGTCCTAATGTTATGCTTGGATATTATAATAATCCAGAAGCCAACCAGAAAGCCTTTAAAGATGGATGGTTTTGCACTGGGGATTTAGGTAAATTTGGCAAAGATGGCTCTTTGTTTATATCTGGCAGAATAAAAGATTTAATTGTTTTAAGCAATGGAAAAAAGGTTTTCCCAGAAGAGATTGAAGCTCTTATTAACAAATTAGATTACGTTGAGGAAAGCATGGTTTATGAGCACAATGATAAAGTATGTGCAAAAATTGTGTATTCTAAAGATAATCAAGCATTACAAAATCTTTCAGAAGAAGAAATACACGCTTTAATCGAGCCAGAAATAAAGACATTAAATAAATCTACCTTACCAGTTTATAAATATATTAAGGAATTTACTGTAACTGATGAACCTTTAATAAAGACTACTACACAAAAGATTAAGAGACATGAAGAGATGCGAAATTTAAAGAAATAATATAGGGTGAATTATTATGAATAGAAAATTATACGATCTAACGAATCCACAAATAAACATATGGGCTACAGAGCAGTATTATAATAATACTGCGGTTAATAACGTTGGTGGCACTGTGCTTTTAAAGGCAAAATTAAATTTTAATATTTTGCAAAAAGCTGTTGCCAATGTTCTGAGAAAAAATGATAATTTTCATATTCATATTACAAAAGAAAATAATGTTGTTAAACAGTATTTTGCGTTTGAAGAATATGTTCCTGCAATTGTTGAAATAAAAAACTTGCAGGAACTACATAAGGTTGAGTCTGAGCTATGCCAAGAAAGTTTTGATTTACTTTCTAGCAAGCAATTATTTGAGACAAAATTATTTAAACTACCAAACAATCATGGCGGTGTAATTGTGGTTATGCATCACATTATATCAGATTCATGGACTTTAGGTTTGTACTGTAACGAAATAGTAAATGAATACCAATCACTACTTGATGCTGAAAACATTGAAAGTGATAGCTCTTTATGTGGTCAATTTTCTTACAAAAGCTTTATTAAAGAAGATATTGATTATTTAAATAGTGATTCTTTTGAAAAAGATAAAAAATACTGGAATGATGTTTTCGAGACTGTTCCAGAGGTTGCTACTGTGCCTTCAACAGTAAAAAAACTAACTAACAAAATTACATGTTCTGCTGCAAGACAAGCATTTAATATTTCTAAGCAGAACTCTATTAAAATTTTAGACTATTGCAGAAAAAATAGAATTTCTGTATATAATTTTCTTATGGCTATCTATTCAATTTACATAGGTAGAGTTTCAAATCTTGCCGATTTTGTAATCGGAACTCCAATTTTAAATAGATTAAATAAAGCAAATAAACAAACCAATGGAATGTTTGTAAGTACAGTGCCTTTGCGCATAAACATAGAACAAAACTCGTCTTTTATAGACTTTTCTAGGAAGATTGGAGCTTCTTGTTTTAGTATGTTAAGACACCAAAGATATCCATACCAATGTATTTTGGAAGATTTGAGAAAAAAAGATTCTAACATTCCAAATTTATATAACATTATTTTATCTTACCAAATTACTAGCACTGTAAATGATAAGATTGATTGTGCATCTCATTGGATCTTCAATGGAAATTGTGCCGATGATATGCAGATTCATATTGTTGATTACAATGGTTCCGGAACTTTGAGTATCTTTTATGATTACAAAACTTCGAAATATGTAAAATCTGAAATAAAACAAATGCATGAGCGTATTAATCATATTATTGAACAGGTTTTGCAAGATGATAGCATTGATATTGAAAACATAGAAATTGTAACACCAGAAGAGAAATTGCAAATTTTAAAAGATTTTAATAACACTAAAACAGATTATCCACGAAACATGTCTGCAATTGAATTATTTGAAAATCAAGTTAAGGAAACTCCAAATAAGGTAGCCATTGTTTTTGAAGATTCAGAACTTACATATGATGAATTAAATAAAAAGGCAAATCAACTTGCAAATATTCTAATAGCAAATAAAGTTATACAAGGCAATGTTGTTGGAATTTTCTTGGATAAATCATTGGAGATGATTGTATCTATTTTAGCAATATTAAAATGTGGTGCAATTTATCTGCCAATTGATATACACTATCCAGATTCTAGAATTAACTACATAATTGAAAATTCTGGAGCAACTACTATTTTAACAGATACAGACACGGAAAGATTTAATTTAAACACTATAAATGTATCACTAAATGAAAATTTTTATAAATTAAGTAATACGTCTAATATACTACGCAATTTTGATGCTGAAGCTCCTGCATATATTATGTATACATCTGGTTCTACTGGAACCCCTAAGGGTGTATTAATTGAAAACAGAAGCATTGTAAGGCTTGTTAAAAACACTAATTTTATAAAATTTAACAAAAATGACAGAATGTTACAAACAGGCTCTATCGTATTTGATGCTTGTACTTTTGAGATATGGGGTGCCCTTTTAAACGGACTTTCTCTATATATTATTAAGAAGGAAGATTTATTAAACGCACACACTTTAAAGAATTATATAGAAAAAAATAAAATTTCTATAATGTGGCTAACTGCCCCATTATTTAGCACACTTTGTGAAGAAAATGCAAATATTTTTAATGGAGTAAAATATTTATTAACTGGTGGAGACGTGCTTTCTCCAAAACATATTAATAAAGTTAGAAAATATAATCCTAATTTAACAGTAATAAATGGCTATGGTCCAACAGAAAATACTACTTTTTCTTGCTGTTTCAAAATCAAAAAAAATTATGTTGATTCCGTTCCAATCGGAGGACCTATTGCAAATTCAACATGTTATGTTGTTTCTAAATCTGGAAGTCTGCAACCTGTTGGTGTCCCTGGAGAATTGTGGGTTGGTGGCGATGGAGTCGCAAAGTGCTACATAAATAACGAAGAAATGACTAAGCAAAAATTTATTGAAAATTATATGGACAACAACACAGTATATAAGACTGGTGATCTTGTAAAATGGCTTCCTGACGGTACAATTCAATTTATAGGAAGAATAGATAACCAGGTTAAAATTAGAGGTTTTAGAGTTGAATTAAGCGAAGTAAATAATAAAATTCTAGAATTTTCTAACGTAAAGTCTAGCTACACAACTATTTACACAAATAATAACGAAAAATTCATTTGCAGTTACATTATTCTTAAAAATGGTATTTCTACAAATGAATTAAGGAGATATTTAAAGGAAGTATTACCTATTTACATGGTTCCAACATATATTGTGCCAATGGTTAGCTTTCCACTAAATGTGAATGGAAAAATAGATAAAAACTTACTTCCAACACCAACAATAACAACAAACGAAAATATTATAAGCCCTAGAAACAAAACAGATAAAACTTTGGTTTCTATTTTAAAGAAATACTTGAAATTAGAAACAGTAAATTTATCAAACTCTTTTGTAGAGCTAGGAGGAGATTCTCTTTCTGCCATAAACATTATCGCAGAAATTGAAAATAAATTACATGTTCAACTACATATAAAAGACCTTTTGAACATGGCTAGCATAATGGATATTTCTGATTATATTGCTAATGCTAGAACTCAAAATACAGCTTTTGTTTTAGAGAAAGCTCCTAAAATGGATTTGTATCCACTTTCTTCTGCTCAAAGAAGAATTTACTACGCATGTAAAATGGTTGGAGACGATACTCTAGTTTATAATACACCTTGTGCACTTCTAATAAATTCTCGTTTAGACAGTAAGAGGGTTGAAGGAGCATTTAAGCAAATTATTGAAAAGCAGAGTAGCTTTAGAACTGTATTCGTGTTAGATGCAGACGAAGTAAAACAAAAAATACTCGATAAAGTAGATTTTGCAATCTCGGTTTTCAATAATACATCTACAGAAAAAGATGCTATTATAAAGAATTTTTCTAAGCCTTTCGATTTAGAAAATGCACCTTTATTAAGAGTAGAATTACATTATTTAGATAACAACCAAACACTATTGCTTATCGATTCACACCATATAGTTATAGATGGCGTTTCGATGAATGTATTAATAAATGAATTTTTTGAATTATATAAAGGAAGTGCATGTGAGGAAACTCCATTTGAATATGTTGACTATTCAGTATGGGAAAAAGATTTTGTTAAAACAGGTGCTTACAAAAAGAGTGAAGACTATTGGATAACAAGGTTTAAAGACTACGGTTTTGAAGCATTAAACCTTCCCTATGATTATACAATTCCTGCAAACAAGACATATATTGGAGAAAAAATATTTTCTAATATACCTACTACAACTTTTGAAAGAGTTGAGGCATTCGCTAGAAAATATAAGGTTTCTAGCTACACGGTATTTCTTTCTGCATTATATATTTGCTTATATAAATATACAAAACAGTCTGATATTGTTGTCGGTAGTCCTGTTGCAAACAGAGGAATTATTGGAACGCGTAACATAATAGGAATGTTTGTAAACAATGTAGCTTTTAGAGCAAAAATTTTGCCAAACCAGAGTATTAGCACTTTTTTAAAATATGTAAATGACTGTATATTGCAAGATTTAGAAAACCAGGCATATCCATATGATGCTCTTTTAAAAGCTCTGCATGTGCCAACAGACAACTCTAGGAATCCATTATTTGATATAATGTTTTCTTACCAAAATCAATCAAATGAAATCAATGTAGATGATAATGTTTCATATTTACCTGTAGAAACTAATACTTCTAAATTCAATATAACATTGGAAGTTGTTCCAAAATCTGGTCAAATAAATGTAGAATACAGAACTGATTTATTCAAAAAAGAGACTATTAACAGTTTTGTTGAGCACTATATATTCGTTTTAGGACAAGTTCTAGAAGACTTGAGCCCTTCTGTAAGTGGAATAAACATCATAACACCTTCGGAGCAAAGGGTTTTAGACAAATTCAACGCAACCTCTGGTGAAATAGACAGAGCTCCATTATGTAAATTATTCGAGAAGCAAGTTGAAAAAACACCTGATAATATTGCTGTAATTTGTGATGATAAGACTCTTACTTATGCCGAATTGAATACTAAAGCTAACAGTCTAGCTCATTATTTAATCACTCGTGGTATAAAAAGTAACGATATTGTTGCAATTATGACAAATAGATCTTTAGAGACTATTGTTTGTATGGTTGCTATACTTAAGGCTGGGGGCGCATTTTTAAATATCGACCCTACCTACCCTGTTGATAGAACAAAATATTACATTGAAGACAGTAAGATTGAATATGTGCTTACTCAAAAATCTTTACGTGAAAAGGTTGAAGAGATAAAAAATAAGATTGAAATTGACCTTGATAATACTGAAATTTATGGAAAAAACTTTGAAAATCCAAATGTAGAAATACACGAACAAGACTTATCTTACATTATATATACATCTGGCTCTACTGGAACCCCTAAGGGCGTAATGCTTAACCAGATTGGTCTTTCTAACATGGTACAAGCCATGACAAAAGTTTTGGATTATTTAAAAGATGGGCCAAAACATGCGATTGCATCTGTTACATCTACACCTTTCGACATATTTGTGTATGAAATAGTAGTTTCACTTACACATGGAATGAGAGTTGTTATGGCAAACAACGCAGAACATAGAAATCCTAAGCTTTTAGATGCATTAATACGCAAGTATAAAGTTGACGTAATGACGGTTACTCCAAGTTTAATGAAAATAAATTACGATAATCGCGAACCAGATACGGCTTTAGCACAAGTTAAAAACATGGTATTCGGTGGAGAACCTCTACCAGAAAAATTCGTAAAAGATTTACGTGCTCTATCCGATGATATTACAATATACAACATATATGGTCCTAGCGAAATAACGGTTTTATCAAATGTACAAAACCTTGATAATGAAAAAGAAATTACTGTTGGACCACCAATCTTGAACACACAAATGTATATTTTAGATAGTGACATGAAACAAGTTCCAATCGGAGTTATTGGCGAAATTTATATTGCTGGAATTCAAGTCGGCGAAGGCTATATTGGAAAGAAAGAATTGACAGAACAACGCTTCTTAAACAATCCTTTCGGTCCTGGAAAAATATATAAATCTGGTGACATCGGTAGATGGACATTTGATGGAAAAATTCAATGTTTAGGAAGAATTGATAACCAAATAAAGCTAAGAGGTTTGCGTATTGAGCTTTCTGAAATTGAAGATGAGATTGCCAAAATGCCAGGAGTATCATCTTGTGTTGTAAATAAAATAACATTAGACAATAAAGAATGTTTATGTGCATACTATGTTTGTGACACTGATTTAACAGAACAGCAAATTAAAGAAAACTTACGTAAATTCTTGCCACAATATATGATTCCAACACATGTTGTAAAGCTTGACTCTATGCCTTACACTATAAACAGAAAAATTGATAGAAAGGCTTTACCTCTACCAAAGGTTACGCATTTAGTAGATAGCGGGCACATTGATATTTCTTCATTGAATTCAAATGAAGAAAAACTTACTCAAATTTGGAAGAGTATATTAAAAGTTGATAATATCGATGTTAATGATAATTTCTTCGATATTGGTGGAGATTCAATCTCTGCTATAAACATGCAAATTGAAGCATTAAAATATGGACTTGAATTTGAATATGCAGATATTTTTAACTATCCAACAATAAGGCAATTATCTAAAAAATTACCTAGTCCAGAAGAAAAATTTATGAGTAATTACAATTATTCAAAAATAGACAAAATTCTTCAAAACAACTGTGTTGAAAATATTAAAAATATTAGTAAATATGATGTAAAAAATATTCTTTTAATTGGTGGTACAGGTTATTTAGGCGCACATATTATTTCTACATTCTTAAAGAATGAAACTGGTATTGTTTACTGTCTAATAAGACAGAAAAATAACGAGAGTCCTTTATACAGAATTAATAGAAGATTAGAATTTTACTTTGGAAAAAACTTCTTAAATAAATATTCTAATAGAATAAAAGTTATAAAAGGAGATATAACGTCAAAGAATTTATGTTTAACAGATGAAAATTATTCTAATCTTATCAAAAATATAGACACTGTAATAAATGCGGGAGCAATCGTAAAGCACTTCGGTCAAAAAGAGGAATTTGAAAACATTAATGTACTTGGTACTAAAAATGTAATCGAATTCTGTACTAGAAATAAAAAGAGATTGCTACATATATCTACAATGAGCGTTTCTGGGTTTGGCGAAAAAGAAGAATTTTCAAATAATCCTGAAGAAGAAGGAACAAAAAAATTCAGTGAGCAGAACCTATATATAGGTCAAAATATAAAAGGAATATATACAACAACTAAATTTAAGGCTGAAATTGCCGTACTAGAAGCAGTAAGCAATGGATTAGATGCTCAACTTTTAAGAATTGGAAACATTACTAACAGATATTCTGATGGCAAATTCCAAATAAACATTAATGATAATGCTTTTGCAAGAAGAATAAAATCTTTTGTAGAAATTGGAGCCTTCCCAAAATACATGTTAACACATGCTATAGAGCTTACGCCAGTCGATGTTTGCGCAGATGCTGTATTAAAAATATTGGAACACAACAGTCCATGTAACGTATTTCATTTATACGATACAAATCTATTGCCTATAAATATTTTTTATGATACTATACTAGAAAGAGGAATTAATTTAACCCCTGTTTCTAACACACTTATGACATATATAATTAAAGGAATACTATCTGACGATTCTAAAAAATCAATCATTTCAGGAATTGTACAAGATTTAGATAAAGACAAAAAATTTACTTATATATCAAAAGTTGGATTAGACGCTACATTTACTCAAAAGTATTTAGAAGCTATTGGCTTTAATTGGTCAACTTTCGACTCGGAATATGTTAATAAATGCTTCGATTATTTTGAAAATGTTGGATTTATAGATAAAAATTTGGAGGAACACTAATGAATGAAATTTTTACACTACCACTGTTATCGCTAATAATTTCAGCGGCTTTAATTACCGGTTTGTTAGTATATGTATTAAAAATAAAAAATAAGACGTCCTTGCAGAATATTTTCTGCTTGGACCTACTTTGTGTATTTATTATATGTGTGGGAGTAATTTTACAAGCAATACTTAGTAAATTGTGTAATATTCCTGCAATCAATTTTGAAAATTATATTTATATTGGTACATGTTTTTTGCCAGTATGTATTCTATTTACTGGAAAAATCTTTAGCAATCCAAATTACAAATTAAAGAGAATCGATTTGTTTACATTAATAATTCCTATCACTTCATTAATAATTTTATGGACAAATAATTTCCATCATTTATTCTATAAAGTATATTCTACAAATATTAGTAAATGCGTTTATGGAAATTGGCTTATAATTCACAATATATATTCATACACATTATTATTAATTGGAATTATTTATATGATAAAAGCTTCTGGAAAGACCTCTGGTTTCTTTTCAAAACAATCTTTATTAATAATTGCTGGAATGAGCATTCCAATTGTGGTTAATGTACTTGGAACATTCAAAATTATACCAATGTCAGTTTTCATAACACCAATCTCATTTGCATTTGCCATGGTATTTTTTGCACTTGCAATTTTTAAATTCAAATTTTTAGGAATTGCTCCAATTGCTTTACGTACAGTAGTAAACAGAATGTCAGACAGTTACATAATTTTAAACGAAAATTATGTAGTTACAGATTTTAATAACACCTTTTTAAATACATTTAAATTGAAAGATGAAAATATTAGGGATAAAAATATTATTAAATTTTTAGAACGTCATCAGTATTATGGTGTTGATATTGCTAAATTTAAACAATACTTAAATACTGTAAAAGGGCGAACAGAAACAGTATCTTTTGAGCAAGAATCAATAAATTTTAACAAATGCTTTACGATTGAAATTAATAATATAATGGATAAAAATAATTTTCTTGGGATATTAATTTTATTTAAAGATATTACTCAACATAAACAAGATATTCAAACAATTCAAAACAATCAAGATATGCTTATGGAGAAAGAACGTTTAGCATCTTTAGGTCAATTGATAGGTGGAATTTCGCACAATTTAAAAACTCCTATAATGTCTATTTCTGGTGCAGCCGAAGGACTTACAGATTTAATTAATGAATATGATGCTTCAATTGGTGATCCAGAAGTAACGAATGATGACCATCATGCAATTGCAAATGATATGAGAGAATGGATAACAAAAATTCACTCATATACATCATATATGTCAGACATTATTACAGCCGTTAAGGGCCAAGCAGTTAATCTTTCTGAGAATGAAAATAATGCATTTACAGTAGATGAATTATTCAAGAGAGTTAATATATTGATGAAACACGAAATTAGCAATGCCTCTTTAACACTTGCAATAGATGTACAAGTTCCATCAGCGACTACTCTTGTAGGCGATATAAACAGTCTAGTACAGGTTATAAACAACCTAATAACAAATGCAATTCAATCTTACAACGGACGTAAAGGTGAAGAAATAAAAGTCTTAGCACAGAAATTAGATAATAACCTAATTATTTCTGTAATAGACCATGGTTGTGGAATGACAAAAGAAGTGCAGGATAAATTATTTAACACAATGATAACTACAAAAGGAAAAAATGGTACTGGACTTGGAATGTTTATGTCTTACTCTACAATAAAAGGTCATTTTAATGGAGATATAACATTTGAAACAGAAGTAAATAAAGGTACAACCTTTAATGTAATACTTCCTTTGCAATAAATTTTTCATAATTTATTGCATTTTTATTTTTTTATTATTATAATAGCATCAGTAATTTTATTTTTGAGGTATCTATTATGAGAAAAAACATGATAACAGCAGAGTCAAATGGTTACAAAATTATCGTTGTCGATGACGAACAAGGTATTGTTGACTCACTATCTATTTTTTTAAAACGTTCAGGTTATGATTTCACTGGTTTAACAAATCCATTGGAAGCTATTGAACGTGTGCGTAATGAGCATTTTGATATGATGATTCTTGACTTTATGATGGACCCAATTCACGGTGATGAAGTTGTAGAAGAAATACGAAAATTTAATAAAGATTTATATATCTTATTGCTTACAGGTCATAAGGATTTAGTTCCACCTCTTGAAACAATTAAAAGGTTGGAGATTCAAGGATATTGTGAAAAAAGTGATAAATTTGATCAATTATTATTATTGATTGAATCAGGAATAAAATCAATTGAACAAATGAATACAATAAAAACTATAAATGAACAATTGCACGATAAAAATGAAGAACTTGAGAGAGCTTATCTAGATACAATTGGAATACTGCGTCAAACTGTTGAAGCAAAAGATCCTTATACAAGAGGGCATTCTGATAGAGTCTCTGAATATTCTGTTTTGATCGGAAAGAAATTAGGATTAGACGAGAAAACTCTTCACATTCTAAAAATTGGCGGCTTATTCCATGATATTGGTAAAATAGGAATTCCAGATAGTATTCTTTTGAAAGAATCAAAATTAAGTGATGAAGAATATTCTCAAATAAAAAATCATCCAATGATTGGCGTGCATATGTTAGGTGATGCAGCAATTTTCACAGATATATTGCCTATTGTAAAACATCATCATGAGCGTTATGATGGACGTGGCTACCCTAGTCAATTAGTTGGAGATGATATTCCTTATGTAGCTAGAATTGCTGCAGTTGCCGACACTTTCGATGCTATGACTTCAAAAAGATCTTATAGAGATTCATTGCCTATAGATGTAGTTAGAGCAGAAATAGAAAGATGTTCTGGTACGCAGTTTGATCCAAACATAGCAAAAGTTTTCCTTGATATAATGGATAACGATTTTGACTTAATACGTGAAATACAAGAAAAATACAAATAAACATTAATTATGTTAAAAAGCTTCAGTCTATTGAAGCTTTTATTTTTTAATATTATTCATACCCTAATACATCTTTATTTTTTATAAATATATAAAAAACTTTCTAATCCTCTTTTTTATACGAATAAGCCCCGGCAATGTATAACGTGTCGAGGCTTTACGAAATATGAATTTTTCTTTATTTGTTATTTTATTTTCATACTTAATTTTACTTTTTGTCTTTCTTGGTCTATTCCAATTACTTGTACTTTTACTACATCGCCAACAGATACGACATCAGAAGGATTTTTTACATAATTTTCACTCATTTCTGAAATGTGTACTAATCCATCATGCTTTACTCCAACATCTACAAAAGCACCGAAATCCGTTACATTCCTTACGGTTCCAGTTAAAATCATGCCATCTCTTAAATCTTCAAACTTAAGTACATCTGCCCTTAAAATAGGCTTAGGCATCTCTTCTCTTGGATCTCTTCCCGGTTTCATCAATTCATTTATAATATCTTGCAAAGTTGGTTCACCAACATTTAACTCTGCTGCTAGTTCTTTAATATTTTTACTGTTATTTAATTCAGCAAGCTCAGACTTAATCTCTACAAATTTTTCTTTATTTGTTAATTCATTTAATTTATATCCAATCCTACTTAATAAATTTTCTGCAACACTGTAACTCTCTGGGTGAACTCCTGTAATTTCTAATGGATTTTTTCCATCTGGAACTCTTATAAAACCTGCACATTGCTCATATACAACCTTTCCAAGCTTTGGAACTTTTAAAAGCTCTTTTCTTTCTTTTAACTTTCCATTCTCTTCCCTATACTTCACAATGTTCTTAGCAATACCATTGTTAATTCCAGATACATATGCTAAAAGTGATGGTGTGGCTGTATTTATGTCTACGCCTACGCTATTTACAGCATCTTCTACAACACCAGTTAAACTCTGCTCTAAGTTCTTTTGATTTACATCATGTTGATATTGTCCCACACCAATGGCCTTTGGGTCTATTTTTACAAGTTCTGCCAATGGGTCCTGAAGTCTACGGGCAATTGAGATTGCTCCTCTTAGAGAAACATTAATATCTGGATATTCTTCTGTTGCAAGTTTTGATGCAGAATATACAGAAGCGCCTGCCTCAGATACAATTACGTAAACTAAATCTTTATTATATTTTTCTTTTATCTCGGCAATTAAATCAGATACAAATTGCTCTGATTCCCTTGAGGCCGTTCCATTTCCAATTGCAAACATGTCTACATTATATTTTGCAATTAATTTTGTTAATTCTTTTTTAGCTCCTTCAACATCATTCTGTGGCTCTGTAGGATATACTGTTGTAGTATCAAGTACCTTACCAGTTTCATCAATTACAGCAATCTTACAGCCAGTTCTGTAGGCTGGATCAAATCCAATAACTGTTTTGCCTTTTATCGGACTAGTTAGCAATAATTGTTTGGCATTTTTTCCAAAAACCTTTATTGCTTGCTCTTCGGCCTTTTCCGTTAAATCTGACCTAATTTCTCTATCTATTGATGGCTCAATTAATCTTGAAAAACTATCTTCAACACAAGCCGTCAATAAATTTACATATTGGCTATTTCTATCCTTAATTATATCATTTTCAATTAATTCCAATATTTTTTCAGTAGGCTTTTCTATTTTTACTTTCAAAAACTCTTCTTTTTCGCCTCTATTAATTGCCAATATTCTATGGCTTGGAATTCTGTTAACCTTTTCAGCAAAATCATAATACATTTCATAACTCGATTTTTCCTCTGGTTTAGCTGCTTTTGTTGTTATAATTCCATCTCTGTAACAAATTTGTTTAATTTGTTTTCTATATTTTGGCTCATCCGAAATGGCCTCTGCAATAATATCTAATGCTCCACTCCTGGCGTCTTCTTCAGCATTTACACCTTTTTCTTCATTAATAAAGCTCTTGGCTACTTCATCAATATCTATACTCGAATCTTGCCTTAATATTATTTTTGCAAGTTCGTCCAAACCTTTTTCCTTGGCAATAGTGGCTCTGGTTCTCTTCTTTTGCTTATAAGGTCTATAAATATCTTCTACATCTGCAAGAGTCTTGCTTTGTTCCAAATTCTTCACAATTTCATCAGTAAGTTTTCCTTGTGAATCAATAGATTTAATAACTTCCTGCTTTCTCTCCTCTAAATTTCTTAAATATGTAAGTCTCTCTCCAAGATTTCTTAACTGCTCGTCCGAAAGACCTCCTGTTGCTTCCTTTCTGTATCTCGCAATAAATGGAATAGTATTTCCATCATCAATCAATTTTATGGTACTATCAACTTGGCTCTTTTTCACACCCAATTCATCTGCTATAATTTCCGATATTTTACCCATTATTCTACCTCTTTTCTAATTAAGTTTTCATTAATATATCACAATATTTTCTAAAATTAAAGCGAACAATAAAAAAGAATCTAAATTGCTATTCAATAAAGACTCTTTTTATCAATACTATTTCAAATTTAAATAAATTAACTTTTTTATTTAATAAAATTGTATATCAAAATTTTATAATTTTTTATTCAATACCTAGGTATTCATCATATGATACTTCTCTATCTATAACTTCATTTTCTTTTATATCAATAATTCTATTTGCAACAGTTTGCATTAATTGATGATCATGAGATGTAAATATCATATTTCCAGGAAATTTAACCATTCCATCATTCAAAGCTGTAATGCTCTCCATATCCAAGTGGTTAGTTGGCTCATCCATGATTAAGAAATTTGCTCCAGAAAGCATCATCTTAGCAAGAACACATCTAACCTTCTCTCCTCCAGACAATACATTTACAGCCTTTAAAGCCTCTTCTCCAGAAAATAACATCCTTCCTAAAAAGCTTCTTACATAGGTTTCATCTGGGTCTTTAGAATACTGTCTAAGCCAATCAGTTATAGACAAATCACTTTGGAATAAATAATTATTATCTTTTGGAAAATAATTATTTGTAATCGTAGTTCCCCATATAATTTTACCTTCATCAGGCTCCATCTCACCAGCAATTATTTGGAAAAGAACAGTTTTAGCATTTTCGTTATCTGCCACAATCGCAATCTTATCATTTGGCTTTACAGTGAAGGACACATTATTTAAAATCTTTTCTCCATTGACTGTTTTAGAAATATTCTTAACTTGTAAAATTTCATTTCCTGGCATTCTGTCTGGTTTAAAATCTATGTAAGGATATTTTCTGTTAGATGGTACAATCTCATCTAATTGAATCTTTTCCAATGATTTCTTTCTTGAAGTAGCTTGTTTAGACTTAGAAGCATTAGCACTAAACCTTGCAATAAATGCCTGTAATTCCTTTATTTTCTCTTCTTTCTTCTTATTCTGCTCTCTCATTTGTTTTTGCAATAATTGACTAGACTCATACCAGAAATCATAATTTCCAGGGAACACCTTTATCTTACCGTAATCAACATCTGCAATATTTGTACAAACTTTATTTAAAAAATATCTATCATGTGAAACAACAATTACGGTATTTTCAAAATTAATTAAAAATTCCTCTAACCAATTTATTGTTTTCAAATCCAAATCATTTGTTGGCTCGTCCAATAATAAAATATCTGGATTGCCAAATAAAGCCTGTGCCAAAAGGACTTTAACCTTTTCCTTTGCTTCAAGTTCTCTCATATATTTATAATGTTTCTCTGCATCAATTCCAACATCATTTAACAAAATAGCTGCATCAGATTCAGCATTCCAACCATCTAGTTCTGCAAATTTTTCTTCTAATTTTGCAGCCTTCATTCCATCTTCTTCAGAAAAATCTGGTTTAGCATATATTTCATTTTTTTCTTTCATTATATTGTATAGCTCTTGGTTACCCATTATAACAGTATCCATTACTGTTTCATCTTCATAAGCAAAGTGATTCTGTTTTAATACAGAAATTCTCTCAGTCTTTTCCTTAGTAACTTCTCCTTTACTAGGCTCTAATTCTCCAGAAAGTACTTTTAAAAAAGTTGATTTTCCTGCTCCATTAGCACCTATAAAGCCCATAATATACCCCTTTGGCAAATTAAAAGATATATTATCTATTTTAAACTTTTTATAATCCTTAGTAATGTTGTTTATCTCTAATACATTATTCATAACTTTCCTCCTCTAAGATAAAATCCAACATATTTTTTAATTCTTCTCTGCTAAGCTGCGCCCTTTTAGCTGCCACAATAGCTTTTTCAAAGCATTCTTCTATTTCTCTAAGTTGCTGTTCTTTTAACATCTCGTTATCTTGAGCTAGTACATAGCATCCCTTTCCTTGAACATTTGTTACAAATCCTTCATATTGCAAATCATTATATGCTCTAGTGGTGGTTATTACACTAACTTTTAATTCTTTAGCCAATTGCCTTATAGAAGGAAGCATTTCCCCTTCCTGTAATTCACCTGAAAGAATAGAACTTTTAATTCCTTCCTTTATTTGTTCATATATAGGAATCCCTGAACTATTTGATATAACTATTCTCATAATTACCTCTTTTCCAACTGTATTTAAAGTCATTACTGTATATATTCTATATATACAGTATATACTCCTTACATTAATTGTCAACACTTTCTAAAAAAATAAACTCACAGAAAATATCTTCTGTGAGTTTATTACTATACTTATAATGTCAATATTTCTTTACTTATATTATTTATTTAAAGCTTCTAATAATTCTGTTAAGTTTATTCCATGAATTTCTGCTGCATCTTCAATACATTCAGCTTGTGCTGATGGACATCCTACACACCCCATACCAAAGCCCATTAATATTTCAGGTGCATTTGCTTTCATCTTTATTACTTCACCAATTGTCATATCTTTAGTTATCATTATATGTACCTCCATTTATCTAAATAATATTTTTGCATTTATTCTATAAATAATATATCATAAGAGAATAAAATGTTCAATTGAAATGCACATTTTATTTTACATTATTTTTTGATAAAATAATACTTATTAGCAAAAGAAAAGAGGACTATATATGCAACTTTCAAAATTTACTGATTACTCTTTCAGAGCTCTTATTTATTTAGCAGATAAAAAAGATTCCTTAGCTACTGTTGAGGAATTAGCTAATGCTTTAGATATTTCTGAACATCACCTAAAAAAGATAATTCATAAGCTAGCAAAAACAAATTATGTTATTTCCATCAAAGGGCGTGGTGGTGGTTTAAAACTAGGAATGGAGCCTAAAGATATAAATCTAGGGGAGATACTTAAGATTACAGAAGATAATTTAAATATTGTTGAATGTTTTAATAATCCAGAAAACTGCCCATTAATGACTGGTGGTTGTAAACTTAAATACATTATTTCTAACTCTCTTGAAAAATTCATTAAAGAATTTTCAAAATATAGCTTAGAAGACATACTTTAAAAATCAAACAGTGCATATTGCTTTTCTTATGCACTTAATTAAGTCAACATAAATAGCTAAGTTAAGTCGTAAATATCACTTCGCTTATTTATTAGTTTAGCAAAGCTACAAACTAATTTACCTAAGCGAAGCTTAATTTACTTAGCAAAGGGAATTAACATTTTACCTTTTCAGTTGTAACTTCTTAACTATAGCTATACTAAATT